>Ga0326597_10000048_pt1 | contig 194214 bp, 153 predicted proteins | sample RVTome_12_FD_203789 | JGI IMG/M metagenome (GOLD analysis project Ga0326597, IMG submission 203789) | Soil microbial communities from uranium-contaminated site in the Upper Colorado River Basin, Wyoming, United States - RVT100D185 | ecosystem: Environmental > Terrestrial > Soil > Contaminated... | reverse complement strand
GCCTACGGAGAGAGGTCCTGGACGACTCGCCGCGGATCCGGGAAGCGGCCCTGATGGGCCGATCGCAATCCAAGAAAAATCCACGTTGGGTGTTGACGGGGCTGGCCTTCTCATGGAAGGCACCATTGTTGCCGCCGGGGGGGGTTAAGAACGGTGCCTGGCACCGTTCTTAACCCCGGGGACGTGGCGTCGGGGAACGCCAGGGGCGCCTGCCTTGCCGTGGCGGTGCTCGCGTGCTTCCATGGTGCGTCCCGAACTGGCCAAAGGATGTGATTCTTGAGAGCCGTCTGCCTCCTCTATGCTCTTTCCGGCTTCGTGAGCCTGGGATACCAGGTGGTGTGGTTCCGGATCTACGTGGATCGCTTCGGGTCCACCAACCTCACCTTCGGCCTCGTGCTCTGCTGCTTCATCGCGGGCCTGGGCACCGGATCTCTCGCCAGCGATCGCTGCACGCGATGGCTCGGACGGATCCTCGGTATCAGCGATCGGCTGAGGATCTACGGTGTGGTGGAGATCCTCGTCTCGGGTCTGGTGCTTCTCGTCCTCGCGGCCCGGCTTCTCCCGGTCGATGTCCTGGGGACCTTTCCCTACGAGGCGCGGGACGGGATCTACCAGCCGTCTCTTGCCTACTTCTCCCTGCAGATCGCCGTCACCACACTCTGCGTCTTCGCTCCCTGCTTCGCCATGGGGATCACCTTCCCCCTTCTCTGCCGGGTCTTCTCCCGGGATGCTCGTTTCCCCTCCCTTCTCTACGCCTGGAACACCCTCGGTGCCTGTCTCGGGGTCGTGGTGTGTCAGCTGGTGTTCCTGCCGGTCATCGGACACGACCGAACTCTCTTCTGGCTGATCGGAGCCAACGTTCTTCTGGGCGCGTTCTTCCTCCTGCGGGGAGGAGCCGGGAAGGAGCCACTGCCCGGGGCGATCTTCCCCGGTGAGAAGGAAACGGCCCCGGTGGCCGGGGGTTTCCCCTCCTCCTCTTCATTCCTGGCTCTCGTCACCTGCGCGATCCTGAGCGGGTTTCTGGCCGGCGCTCTCGAAGGGGACATGTTCAAACGCATCGTGTTCGTGGCCCCCAACTCCAGCGCCGTCCTCTCCTTCATCTCCTTCTGGGCCATCCTGGCCATCTTCCTGGCCAGCGCTCTCGTGCGCGCCTTGCCTCGTCTCGAGCTCCGTCACATCAAGATCGCGTTCGCCCTCGTCTTCGTCGTGTACGCGGTCACGTGGCGGTTCGTCTACCCGCTCATCTCCTGGATGGCGCGCATCGGGGCCCCTGACCTCGCGCAGGTGTCTCCCGAGCGACGGCTCCTGCTCCAGGAGAGCGTGATCGACTTCCCCACCAGCCTCCTCCAGCTCCTCCTCTTCGTGGGGATCTTCGTCTTCCCCTCCTATCTGCTCGTGTCGCTGCTCCTTCCCTGGGTCTGCAACCGGCTCCAGGCCGCGCGACGTCATCTCGGTCTGGTGTACGGATTGAACACGGTGGCGTTCTGCCTGGGAGTGATGATGTTCACGTGGGTGGCGCCTCGAGTGAGCATCTTCTACTCCATGAAGCTCATGATCGTATTCCTGGGAGTGGGGGCGCTTGTCCTCGCCTTCGTGAGCGAGACGCGTGGCCTGCCTCTCCGGATACCCATCGGAGCGACGGTCGTGCTCGGGGTCGCAGCCCTCCTCCTTCCCCGGGGCTTCGACGCCGCCGATGTGATTCCGGGCAGCCCCGCCGCTCTCTATCCCGTGCGGGCGCTCGCCAGCAACGCGGCTCACACCACCTACGTGGTCGAAGATCCGCTGGGAGATCGGCTCTACTTCGACAACTACTCCATGTCCGCCACCGACCGGGCATCGTCGACCTACATGCGGCTCATGGCTCACTTCCCCCTCCTGTGTCAGGAGAGTCCCCGGAGGGCCTTGCTCATCTGCTTCGGGGTGGGGAACACCGCCTCCGCCATCGCATCCCATCAGGGAATGACCGCCATCGACGTGGTGGATCTCAACGACAAGGTCATCACCACCGCACCGGAGTTCTCCAGGGTCAACCGCGAGGTCTACAAGGATCCCCGCCTTCGCTTCATCCACGACGACGGGAGGAACTTTCTCCGCCTCACCGACGAGCGCTACGATCTCATCACCAGCGAGCCACCGCCACCCATGCACATCGGCGTCTACCGGCTCTACTCGCGCGAATACTACCAGCAGGTACGGGATCATCTCACCGCGAGCGGAATGATGACGCAGTGGCTCCCCACCTTCCAGATGCCCCGGGAGGCGGTGGAGCTGGCCGTCAGCACGTTTCTCGATGTGTTTCCGCACACCCTCCTCTTCAGCGGAAACCGGCTCAACTTCATCCTCGTGGGAAGCCCGGCTCCGCTGGACGTGACGCGCATCGAACGCCGATTCGACGCCGAGCCCGCGGCCATCAGGGACCTCCGCGCGCACGGTGTCCGACGGCCGCTGGATCTGCTGGCGAGGATCGTCCAGACCGACGGCGAGCTCCGCCGGCGCTACGGAGGTCGCGGCCTCATCAGCGATCAGAGCAATGCCCTGGAGCACCTCTTCACCCGTCCCCTCGAGGCTCCGGTGATCGCCTATGATCCCCTGTCGGTGCTCGCCGGGATCGACCTGGATCGACTCGAGTGCGGAACCGAGCTGCGCGAGGTGGCCACCCACCTCGGTCGCCTGCAGAGCAGGGCCGATCTCCCGGCCAGCACCCTCCTGACCGTGCGCGAGACCGCGGGTGCCCGGGTCGCCCTCTCGTGGGTCGACTGGGCGGGTGTGGATGCTGCGCAAAAAGCGTCGTCGAGGGCGCGCAAGAGAGGAGATCGCGTGCAGGCCATCGCGCTTCTCGAGCAGCTCCTCTCCCGGGTGGAGGAGCTGCCCCAGGCGCTGCGCGATCTGGCTCGCCTCGAGCTGGACGAAGGACGGGCGCCCGCCGCGGTGAGGACGCTCGAGCGTCTCGTTTCTCTCGAGAACAACGATGGTGAGGCCCGGACCAGTCTCGGCTTCGCGCTGCTCCTGACCGGTCACCCGGGTCGGGCGAGGAAGGAGCTGCAGAGGGCCGTCGAGCTCGAGCCCGACGAGGCGCAGCCCTGGCACCTCCTGGGAATGGCCGATCTCGACCCGAGCCAGCGCGATGAGAGGCGCGCCTGCTCCTCCTTGCAACGGGCCGCGGAGCTGGATCCCGACTGGGCCGACCCTCGCAACGAGCTGGCCTGGGTGCTGGCCACGTCACCCGATCCCGACATCCTCCGCCCGGACCGAGCCGTGGAGCTGGCCGAGCGGGCGGTCGAGCTCACCTCGGGAGAGAACGCCGGCATGCTCGACACGCTCGGTGCTGCCCTCGCCGCGTCCGGCCGCTTCGCCGAAGCGGTGGAGGCAGCCGGGCGCGCCCTCCTGAGGGCTCGCGAGGAGGATCGGCCCGGGCTCATCCGGGAGATCGAGGATCGACTCGCGCTCTACCGCGAGAAGAGAACCTGGGTTCGGGAGGAGTGAGCAAGAGCGGGCGGTGAGAAGAGCCCGCCCCGGAGTCCGGGGCGGGCGTGCTGCGAGCAATCAGTTGACGTCGATGACCACCGTGTTGCTGACCGCGAATCCGGTCGAGCTCAGGGCTCCGCTGCTGCGAAGGACCCCTTGCAGCGTGACGGTGATCGGGCTCTGGAGACCGGAGCCCTTGGTGACCATGAAGGGTGCCTGGGGCGGAGCCGCGAGCTGGGTCACCGAGCCGCAGGCGGCGCCGGGAATGGCCGGTGAACGCAGGCAGCGGAACGGCTGCGGCGAGCCGCCCCCGATGGGAATGGGCAGGGCCATGAACCCGAGAAAGCTCCCGGCGGCGTTGAACTGCGTCGGGTTCTGGGCGGGCGGCCCGATCCAGGCGTAGAGGAAGTAGTTCGCCGGACTCGGTCCCGAGTCGGTGGCGTTGAGCTGGACCTGGATGGGGTTGGCCACCGGCACGAAGACGTGATGGGACTCGCCTCCCGCGCTGCCGTTGACGAAGAGGACGTTTCCTCCGGCGTTGCCGCGGAGATGGCTGCCTCTTCTCCACTGGAGGCCCGGATCCTGGGAGACGTACTGCACCTCCGTATCCACGGAGTGGAGCACCGCCATGCCGTCCTCGTCGACGATGGGCATGAAGCGGAAGTCGGGATCGCCCTGGGACAGGATCAGCATCTGGCGCGCGATGTCATCCAGGATCTCGGGGATGGACGCGGTGGGCGCCGCCGGGACCCGGATCGGGAACAGGCCGAAATCCCCCGCGATGTCGAGCCCCACCAGCCCTCCGGTGGGCGAGCCCGTGAGGTCGAAGAACCCCGATTCCGTGTTGCTGGCATCGGCATCGTCGTTGGCCACCACCACGCACACCGTGGCTCCGTCGATCTCGACCCCACAGCAGTTGAGCATCTGGGGATCGCAGTACTTGCCGTTGACGAGGGGACCCCACGCGACGTCCCCGGACTCTCCTGGATCGAGGTCGATGGTGCCCCCGACAGGGCCGGGGCCCATCTCGAAGATGTTGCGAATGCCATAGGGAGTGCCGTCGTTGAGCGAGTCCACGCTCTGGGGATCGACGGCCGAGACGAAGCCGAAGCTCTTCGAGACCGGAGAAGCGCTGTGGTTGGTGACCGTCCAGCTCACCGAGAAGGGAACGTCGTCGACGACCATGACCAGCGGCACGACCGGCACGATCGAGATGTCGGCCAGGGCCGTCACCTTGAACCGCTGGAAGTCGTCGGGAAGGGGCAGGCCCACGCAGGTGTCGACGATGGTGACGTCGAAGAAGGCCATCTCTCCGGGGGTCACTCCGCCACCGATGGTGGCCGTGAAGGGTACGGTCGCGGTACCGCCGCCGGGAACCAGCACCGAGCCCATCGTCGGGCTCACCGAGAAGCCGGCCGGATTGTTGGGATCGGCGGCGATGCTCCAGTCAAACGTGCACGGGCTCGGGTCATGGTTGCGCATCCAGACGATGCCGCACTGAGGCGGACCGCCCGGAGGCCCGGCCGGGCCGGCTCCACCACCACCACCACCACCGCCGCCACCGCCGCCCGGACCGCCGCCTCGGCCGCGGCCTCCGCCTCCCTTGGGAGGACAAACCGCCCCGGCCGGAAGCGGAGGCGTGGGCTTTCCGGGCGCGCCGTGGAACTTGTTCTCGATGGAGCACCGGGCCTGGCACATCCGATTCAGGTTGGCCGGGGTGGGATTGGCCTGCCACCTCGCCACCTGCCGGTTGTACTTGTCCACCTTCTGCTGGTACACGCAGGCGAGGGCGGGGGGGGGGATCAGCAATCCGAGCACGGCCAGCGTCAAGGCGGCGCGCGCCAGCCTTACGGGCCATCCCCCTCGGCGGGAGAGCGCACGCTCTTCCCGGGGGCATGTTTTCATCGTTCCTCCTCCTTCTGGAGAGACCTCGGGTGGGAAGGAGGATCGGCCGCAATCCGACGGATCCTCTCCACTATCATCGGGAGCGAATGTACCGCGAGACTCGATCGGTTGCAAACAGGCCTCCGCGGCGGGAAGGCCCGCGCGTTCGTCCAGCGACGGAACCCGATGAAAAAAAGAGAGTTGCGGCGGTCCGTAAGCACGGAATCCTAGGGCGTTCGAAGCCAGCCGTGCACGAGGTCGAGCACCACCGGCTCGCGCCGCAGGCGGTAGTGGTGGATACCGATGGGCGGCACCTCGTCCGGGCCGATCACCACCGCATCCACGACGTCATAGTCGAGACCGCTGCCGGGAAAGAGAGCCGGATCCAGGAGCAGAACGGAATCGACGGGAATGAAGCCGTCATCCTCGACGCCCGAGAGGCACGAGCATCCGTCGGGAATCAAGCTTCCGGCCACGAGGTAGAAGGGAACCCCGTGTCCGGTGGGGTTGGCGGTGTTGAACCCGGCCACGATGTCGGGCCTCAGGGCACAGACGTAGGGAAGCAGCTCGCAGGCGTTGCAGAGAGCGGGATCGCCCACGCAGGTTCCCGCGTTGGCCGTCCCGAGCTGGATGACCTTCTCGATGCCGGCGCCCAGGACGCGGGTGACGATCCTGCGCGCCACCAGGCCTCCCTGGCTGAAGCCCACGATGCTGAAGCGAGGCCTCAGATGGGGCCGGAGGCAGGACGCCTGGAGGGTCAGCGAGCGGAAGTACTCGGAATACGTGCGCCGGCCGTTGTCGCTCATCAGCGGAGTGATGGGGAGGAAGGCGTCGCGCGGATCTTCGAGCGCGGTGAGGAGGTCGCTGGCCAGGTAGGGCTGCATCTCCTTGAATTCGGCGGGGCCGTAGGAATGGCCCGGAGCCAGCGTGCCGTGGAGAAGGAGGACCGGCCAGTGGAACGAGACGTCGACGGTCGGCGGAGAGACCGCGCCCTGAGCCGAGACCGTGACGTCGGGATCGGTATCGTCGTCAAGGGGGTGGAAGACCTGGAAGGCCTGGTCGAGGGGAATGTACTTCACGGGAATCGGGGCCATGACCACCATCTGGTAGGAGCCGGGGGGCAGCACGATCTCGAAGCCTCCGGCGTCGTCGACGTTGTCGCATCCCACGAGGTCGCGCCCCTCGAAGACCTGGACGCTCACGTTGGCGACAGGCGTCGATCCGTCGGGGTAGAGCACTCGCCCCTGGAGGATGCCCGTGGTTCCGGGATCGGGAGGTACCGTTCCCGCCACCGCGACCGCGTCGAGGCCGAATCCCGAGGCGTCGCCTCCGGCAGGGTCCACGAGGCGGACAAACCGCGCGCGGGCGAGACCGCTCCCCTGCAGATCGAATCCCTGGGCCAGCCCGTTCTCGATCGCGGCTCCGAGCGCGACGTAGGTCGTCCCGTCCGCGCTCACCTCCACCGCACAGGTGTCGCCGTCGCCTCCGAGGGGATGGACGACCAGGTCATCGCCGGAGACGTCCTCGAAGGGACCCGGGAAGCAGAGGATGAGGAGCCCCTGGTCGCCGAGGGACATTCCCTGACCATCGGACGGGCCGAGGCAACGATCGGTGGCAACGGGCGCCGCCGCGGCTCCCGGCTTGAACCACACCACGGCCGAGGCGTGCTCCTGGTCTTCGAGGGCCGGCGGGGGGACGGACAGGACGAACAGGGAGGCCAGACAGGCAGCGGGCGCGACAATCCGGGTGCGAGCCATCTAGACTCCTTCCTGGGGGCGAGGCGTTCCTCTTCCAGCTTGCCGCAGGGAGACCTGGTGGGGCAACCCCCGGCTTCCCGCGGTTGCTCGAATTCTTGACCGGAATCAAGGCTCCGAGATGACCCCGATCTAGGGTTGAGGGCACGCGGTCCGGTCGGGTCTCGACCCACGTGGCCACCGACTCGGCGACTGACGCGCCCTGGAAAGGAGCAGCGACATGGCTCACCCCACGAATCTCCGTCTCGAAACTCGAGGCCGGACCCTCGCCATGCTGCGAGGAGCCCTGGCTCTTCTTGCCTGCACGACTCTTCTTCTCGCCGGTTGTAACGGCTCCAACGGGAGCAACGGGCAGGCGGGCCCGCCCGGGCCCCCTGGTTCCGAGCCCCTCGAGGATGGGTTCGAGATCACCATCGGCGATGCCACGGTCGGTCCGGACCTTCGGGTTTCTCTGGAGTTCACCCTGGCCGACGGGGACGGGAACCCGGCCGAGCTGGCCGATCTCGCCCGCGACCCCAGCTTCGTGCTCGGCCATATCGAGGTGGACCCCACCACCGGAAGGAGCCGCTTCCGCGGTGACATCGGGAGATCCGTCACGGGAGCCGACTACGTCGCCGACGGGATGACCATCTCTCCCGCCCTGGCCGGAGCCGCACAGGTGACCTCGGACTCCGGGGGGACCTTCGAGTCGCTGGCTCCGGGAAGCTACCGCTACGTTTATGGATCCACCTTGCCTGCGGGCTACAATCCGTCCGACACGTACCGGGTGGCGACCTATGTCGACCGCGACGACGGCACCGTCGGCAACGCGGTCTTCGACTTCGTCCCCTCGGGGGCTCGAGGCCTCGTGACCCGGGACATCGTCACGACCCAGGCCTGCAACCAGTGCCACGACCCCCTGGCCGAGCACGGAGGCAGACGCCAGGAGGTCGGCCTCTGCGTCGTGTGTCACACCGACCAGACCGTCGATCCCGAGACGGGCAACAACGTCGAATTCCGTCAGATGATCCACAAGATCCACCGTGGAGAGGATCTTTCCAACCAGCCCTATCGGGTGGTCGGGTTCCGCCAGTCGCTGCATGACTACTCGACGGTCGTTTTCCCCCAGGACGCCCGCAACTGCACGACCTGCCACCAGGGGGGAGTCGACTCGGACAACTGGCGCACCAGGCCCTCCAGAACCGCTTGCTCTTCCTGTCACGACGAGGTGAACTTTGCGACGGGCGAGAATCACCAGGGCATCGTGCAGATGAACGACGACCAGTGCTCGACCTGCCACCCGGCGGAGGAGATGACCGATATCGATCTCAGCATTCCCGGTGTCCACACCAATCCCTACAAGAGCGTCCAGAACCCGCGGCTCACGCTGGCCATCACCGACATCGTCGACTTGATGCCCGGGATGCAGCCCGAGGTGAGGTTCACCATCACGAACAGCAGCGGCCCCGTGAACATCACCAACCTCGATCGGGTGGCCATCGTCTTTGCCGGCCCCACGACCGACTACTCCCAGCTCATCAGCATCGACCACCGGTTCACGATCCAGGGTGGAGGAGCTCGGGGCACGCTGGTGACGCACGCCGTGGGTGACTACTCCTATCTGCCCGATGGTTACATGATTCCGTTCGATGCCATGGGAACCTGGAGCGTGGGCATGGAGGCCCGCACCCGGGAGCTCCTCATTCGCGGAGAGCTGACGCGGCTCGGCGCCAACAATCCCGTGGCCGACGTCGACGTCACCTTCGGTGTCCTGGGCATGGGGAATCCCGTGCCCCGGAGAACCGTGGTCGAGACCGCGAGCTGCAACGTGTGCCACAACGATTTCCGGATTCACGGCGATCTGCGCACCGAGGTCCCCTACTGCACGATGTGCCACAACCCGGTGGCGACCGACGAGGGGCAGAGGCCTGACGTCGATCCGGTCATGAATCCTCCCGAGACCATCAGCTTCCCCGTGCTCATCCACAAGATCCACCGGGGCGAGGACCTCATGGGCGACTACACCGTGTTCGGCTTCGGGCGCAATCCTCATGACTACACCGAGGTTCGCTTTCCCGGCGACCTCCGCAACTGCGCCAAGTGTCACAGCGACGATTCGCAGCTCCTGCCGGTGCCACGGGGGGCAAGGACCCGGGTCATCAACATCGCGGGCGTCACCGTGCCCCAGGATCACGCCATCCTGACCCCGACCACCGCGGCCTGCACGGCCTGCCACGACGGGCCCGAGGTGATGACCCACGCCATGCTCAACTCGATCGTCAACGACGAGCTCAACTGGGCCGAGTCGTGCACGGTCTGCCATGGCGAGGGCTCGACCCAGGCGGTGAGCGACGTTCACAGGAGGTAGCCGCCCCGAGCTGCCCCGTCCTCCCGGGAAAGAAAGAACTTTCCCGGGAGGCGGTCTCGGGCCACAATGTCTCCGCCCCGACCCCTGGCAAGGAGACCCGCGTGGCCCGACTCCGCTTCGCTTTTGGCTCGTGCCTGTTTCTGCTCGTGCTCGGATCATGGACCTCCCGGGCGAGCGCAAAGGAGATCCGGAACACGACCTTCGGCTTCCGGCTGGAGGTGCCCGACTCCGGGTGGACTTCGAGCGAGGCCGCGAGCGCGGGCGGCGTCACGATCAAGGCCGAGCCTCTCTCTGCCGGAGGCCAGATCGCTCTGCAGCTCGAGGTCAAGCCGCTCACGGGAGAAAAAGACCCGGTCAAGCTCGTCGACGAGGCGTTGCGCAAGATCGAGGGCAAGCCCGACTACAGCAACCAGAAGAAGGTGATGGCCAGGGTGGCCGGCCGACCCGCGCCCGGCCTTTCCTCCTCCCTGCGCTCGCCCCTGGGAGACTTCGTCATCCGCCAGAACGTCGTCGCGAAGGACGATCTCCTCTACGTCTTCCAGGTTCACGCTCCCAGGAGCGAGTTCGCCTCCCACGAGAAGAGCTTCGAGAAGCTCCTGGCGTCGTTCTCGTTCATCGAGGTCGACGACGAGGGGCGCTCCGCGCGGAAGCTCTCTGCTCTCGCCGCTCGGTGTGGGAGCGAGATCGAGTGGGCCGAGAGCTGGGAGCAGGCGGCCGCCCGCGCTCTTCGCGAACGCAAGCTCGTGCTGGTGGTGGTCTGGTCCTACCCCGGCTTTGCCATTCCCGATCTGACGCGCACGGGCCTCTTCATGGATCGCGACGTGATCGAGCTCATCCGATCGCGCTACGTCGCGTTCCGTTTCGATGCGGCGGCGGAGGCGCCCTTCCGCTCGGCCAGGGTCTACGGCATGAGCCCGACCGTCTTTGGCCAGGCGCTGCTCCTGGTCACGCCCGAGGGGGAGGTCCTCGAGGAAACGAGCACGCTCCAGCGCCACGCCGCGTATGCGTTTCTTGCCCTCGGGGTGACGCGCCATGCCAGCTGGCCGGGAAGCGTCGTTCGCCACCAGGCCTCCCCCCTCGAGATGGCGAGGACGAGGATCAGCCGGGGCGAGCTGGACGTGGCCCGGGAGATCCTCTCCCGCGAGGATTCTGCCGAGGCACTTCTTCTCCAGGCCTCGGTGCTGAGGAGGCGCCAGGCCGGCGCGGCGCTCCAGCTTCTCGGAGAGGCGCGCAAGAGGTCCTCCGGCGAGCTCCTCACCCGGATCGATCTCGAGGAGGTCCAGGTGCTCCTCGGCCTCGGTGACCACGATCGCGCGACGGAGATCCTCGATCGGGTGCTCGCGCAAGGGCAGATCGGCGAGGATGCCCGGGACGAGGCCCGCTTCTACCGCGGCGTCTGTGCCTGGAACTCCCGGGGGGCGGCGGCGGCGCGCACATGGTGGAACCCGCTTCTCGAGGAGCGAGAGGAGAGCCGCTGGGCCTGGCAAGCGGCGGCTCTTGTCACCGCGCCGGCCGCCGTCACCGGGGGCCGACTCCTCACCGAGTGGCCGGAAACGGACGTCCTCGTCGCGCTCGGCAGCCACCCCAAGGAGCCCCTGGGTCCTCGCCGCCTCCCCGAGGTGCAGAGAACGGCCGTCAACTATCTTCTGGAGCATCAACGCCCGGACGGCTCCTGGATCAGCCCCTCCGAGGCGGTGCTCGGCCCCGGCGCGCCTCCTCATCCCTTCGTGGTGGCCATTACCGCCATCTGCGGGAGGGCCCTTCTGTCTTCTCGCTCGGACCACGCGGCCCGGGCAGCCATCCACTCCGCCGTGGAGTTCCTCCTCCGGGCCAGGGCCTCCGATCGGGCCCGCGAGCCCGGACCGGAGTTCATGGACTACACGGTGTGGAGCTGGAGCTGGAATCTTCTCTTCTTCGCCGACTGTCTCGAGTCCGACGTCGGAGATCCGACGGTGATTCGTTCCGCCATGAGGGAGCTCGTGGTGGATCTGGGCAAGAAGCAGAGAAAGGGAGAGGGCTGGAGCTACTACGTGACCGGGGATGTCTCGCAGGCCTCCGCGGCCGTCGATCAGTCCATCAGCTTCGTCACGGCGGCGGTGGTCCTTGCCCTCGTCCGGGCCGAGGAGGTCGGGGTCCTCGTTCCCCGTGACATGCTCGCCGCGGGCGTCTCCTGCCTCGAGAAGATGCGCGGCGACGACGGGGTGTTCGCCTACATGTTGCGCCACGATTCCGGTGATGCGCGGGTGAACACGGGACGCCCGGGAGCGTCGGGGCGGGGACCGGTGTGCGAGCTCGCGCTGTTCCGGGCCAAGAAGAGTGATCGCAAGCGCCTCTCCCGGTCCCTGGAGATCTTCTTCGATCACAGCGAGGAGCTCCGGCAGGAGCTCGGCAAGGCGCTCATGCATGCCGGTGCCGACGGCCAGGGCTGCCACTACCTGATGTTCGACTACGCCTTTGCTGCCGCCACCGCGAGAGAGCTTTCCGCGGGGGAGAGGCGTCGTTACCGGTCTCCCCTCCTCGACCTTCTTCTCGAGGCGCGCTCGGTGGAGGGGGCCTTCTGCGACACCCCCATCAACGGCTGGGCCTACGGCACCGGAATGGCGCTGCTCGCGCTCCAGGATCTCGACGCTTCGCCCTGAGATCCCGGGACCCACGCCTTCTTGATCGGGATCAAGTCGCCTGGACTCCTCCGGGGATATCCTCACCGGGCAACGCACCCGACCCGGAGGACCCAGGACTCATGGCACCTCGATCGACACGTACGCTCGAGGGAAACGAGGCGGCGGCGTCGGTCGCGTACCGGCTCTCCGAGCTCGCCCTCATTTATCCCATCACTCCCTCCTCGCCCATGGGTGAGCTGGCCGACGAGTGGTCTTCGCGCGGACAGGCCAACATTTGGGGCTCCGTGCCCAAGGTGGTGGAGATGCAGTCGGAGGGAGGCGCGGCGGGGGCCGTGCACGGCGCTCTCCAGGGCGGGGCCCTCGCCACCACCTTCACCGCCTCCCAGGGTCTTCTCCTGATGATCCCCAACCTCTACAAGATCGCGGGAGAGCTCACCCCGTTCTGCATGCACGTGGCGGCGCGCACCCTGGCCACCCACGCCCTCTCGATCTTCGGCGACCACTCCGACGTGATGGCTTGCCGCCAGACCGGATTCGCGATGCTGGCGTCGGGATCGGTGCAGGAGGCCCACGATCTGGCCTGCATCGGACATGCCGCCACGCTGGAGAGCCGGCTGCCGTTCCTGCATTTCTTCGACGGCTTCCGCACCTCGCACGAGATCCAGCGGATCGAGCTCCTCTCCGACGACGATCTGCGGGTGATGGTTCGCGAGGAGAGTGTGCTGGCCCACCGGGCGCGGGGTCTCACGCCGGACCATCCCGTGGTGAGGGGAACCGCCCAGAACCCCGATGCCTTCTTCCAGGCCCGGGAGGCCATCAACCCCTACTACGCGGCCTGTCCCGGGATCGTCAAAGGTGCTCTCGAACGCTTTGCTGCCCTCACCGGGCGCCACTACCGCCTCTTTGACTATCACGGTCATCCCGAGGCGGAGAGGATCGTGATCGTCATGGGCTCGGCCAGTCAGACTGCCCAGGAGACGGTGACGAGGCTCGTGGCGAGAGGGGAGCGGGTGGGGGTGGTGACGGTGCGTCTCTACCGTCCGTTCTCGACCGAGGATCTTCTGGCCGCCCTGCCGGCGACCGTGCGTTCGATCGCGGTGCTCGACCGGACGAAAGAGCCGGGGGCGCCGGGCGAGCCGCTCTATCTCGACGTGGTCACGTCTCTCGTCGAGGCCGAGGCGGACGGAGCTCTCCCCATGGCGCGGCGGCCGGCGGTGGTGGGGGGGCGCTATGGCCTCTCCAGCAAGGAGCTCACCCCCGCCATGGTGAAGGCGGCGCTCGATGAGAGCGGGAAGGAGAAGCCGACTCGAGGCTTCACCCTGGGCATCGTCGACGACGTGAGCGGACTCTCTCTGGCGCACGATCGGAGCTTCCGGTCCGAGGACGACGATGTGGTGAAGGCCGTCTTCTTCGGCCTCGGGTCGGACGGCACCGTGGGCGCCAACAAGAACACCATCAAGATCATCGGCGAGGAGACGGACCTCCACGTCCAGGGCTACTTCGTCTACGACTCCAAGAAGGCGGGAGCCAGCACCGTCTCGCACCTGCGCTTCGGCAAGAAGCCCATTCGCTCGGCCTATCTCGTGGACGAAGCCGGCTTCGTGGGATGCCACCAGCTCTCGTTCCTGGACAAGCTCGACGTTCTGGAGCTGGCCCGGGAAGGAGCCACCCTGCTCCTCAACGCTCCCTTCGGCAAGGATCGGATCTGGGATGAGCTTCCCCGGGAGGTCCAGGACGAGATCGTGAGCAAGAAGCTCCGTTTCTTCGTCATCGACGCGGACCGGGTCGCCCTCGAGGTCGGGCTCGGCGGTCGCATCAACACCATCATGCAGACGTGTTTCTTTGCCCTGTCGGGGGTGCTGCCCCGCGAGGAGGCCATCGCTCGCATCAAGGAGTTCATCCGCAAGAGCTACGAGAAGAAGGGAGACGAGGTCGTCCGCCGCAACTGGAGCGCCGTCGATGCGGCTCTCGATCATCTCCACGAGGTCGAGGTCCCGGGCAAGGCCACCTCCAACCGCTCGCGGCCTCCGATCGTGCCCGACGACGCCCCCGACTTCGTGCGCGGCGTGACGGCGATGCTCCTCTCGGGCAAGGGAGATCTTCTTCCGGTGAGCGCCTTCCCCGTGGACGGCACCTGGGCCACCGGGACCACGAAGTGGGAGAAGCGGAACATCGCCCACGAGATCCCGATCTGGGATCCCTCGATCTGCATCCAGTGCAACAAGTGCGCCCTCATCTGTCCCCACGCCGCCATCCGCGCCAAGGTCTACGAGCCGTCCTGTCTGGATGGGGCGCCGGCGGCGTTTCGCACCAACGCGTACCGATCCCGGGAGCTCGAGGGTTTCTCCTACACGATCCAGGTCGCACCCGAGGACTGCACGGGCTGCCATCTCTGCGTCACGGTGTGTCCCGCCAAGGACCGCACGAACCCGAGGCACAAGGCCATCGACATGCGACCTCTTTCCGAGCACCGGGACGAGGAGATCCCGTGCTACGACTTTTTCCTCGACATCCCCGAGCTCGATCGGACGCGGGTCGAGAAGCTGGACGTCAAGAGCTCGCAGCTCCTCCAGCCGCTCTTCGAGTACTCCGGGGCCTGCGCCGGGTGCGGCGAGACGCCGTACGTCAAGCTCCTCACGCAGCTCTACGGCGACCGGCTCCTCATCGCCAACGCCACCGGCTGCTCCTCGATCTACGGGGGGAATCTCCCCACCACGCCCTACACGGTCAACCGTGACGGACGGGGGCCGGCGTGGTCGAACTCGCTCTTCGAGGACAACGCCGAGTTCGGGCTCGGGATGCGGCTCGCCGTCGACATGAGGGTCGATCTGGCGCGCGAGCTCCTGCGGAGGCTTTCCGCCGCGGTGGGTGAGGAGCTGGCGAGCACGATCCTGGAGGCGCGCCAGGACACCGAGGCCGAGATCCGGGGTCAGAGGGAGAGGGTCGCCTTGCTTCTCGGCAAGCTCGAGGGAAAGGAGGGGACCGAGGAGCGTCGCCTGCGCTCGGTGGCGGAGAACCTGGTCAAGAAGAGCGTGTGGCTGGTGGGAGGAGACGGCTGGGCTTACGACATCGGCTACGGCGGACTCGACCACGTGCTGTCGCTTCCCCACGACGTGAACATCCTCGTGCTCGATACCGAGGTCTATTCCAATACGGGCGGGCAAGCCTCGAAGGCGACGCCTATCGGGGCGGCGGCGAAGTTCGCGTCCCTCGGCAAGGCCAGCGACAAGAAGGACCTCGGCCTCATGGCCATGAGCTATGGCCACGTCTACGTGGCGTCGATTGCCATGGGGGCCAAGGATGCCCAGACGGTCAAGGTCCTCGAGGAGGCCGACAGCTACCCGGGGCCGTCGCTGGTCATTGCCTACAGCCACTGCGTGGCCCACGGGTACGATCTCCGGTTCGGAGCCGACCAGCAGAAGAGGGCGGTGGAGAGCGGCGTCTGGCCCCTCTACCGGTACGATCCGCGGAGGGTGGAGAAGGGCGAGGCTCCGCTCTTTCTCGACTCTCGCGGCGGGAAGGTTCCGGTCTCGGAGTACATGCGCAACGAGACGAGATTCCGGATGGTGGAGAGGATGGACCCGGTGCGCTTCCGCCGCTACGCGATCGATGCCCAGCACGCGGCACGGCGCCGGATCTCTCTCTACGAGCACATGGCGGCTCTCCGCCTGCCGCAGAGGGAGGGAGAGGCGCCTTCGCGAGCGGCGAAGAAGGCCGGCGCAGCCCCGGTTGCGGACCGGGACGCCAACGCGAGGGAAGAGTGATGGACCTCACCGTCGACTATCTGGGAATCCGCCTCCGGCATCCCTTCATCACCGGCGCGGGTCCGCTGGCGGACTCGGTGGACATGGCCCGGCGTCTCGAGGATGCGGGTGCCGCGGCGATCGTCATGCGCTCCCTCTTCGAGGAGCAGCTCGTGAGGGAGGAGCTCCATACCCATGGCGCCTTCGAGACCCACTCCCATTCCACCGGCGAGGCTCTCTCGTACCTTCCCGATCCTGCGGACTTCGTGCTGGGCCCCCAGGAATACCTCGAGCAGCTCCGTCGGCTCAAGGAGGCGGTCTCCGTCCCGGTCTTCGCCTCCCTCAACGGCACCACGCGCGGGAGCTGGTTGCGCAATGCCAAGCTCCTCCAGGAGGCGGGGGCCGACGCCATCGAGCTCAACCTCTTCACGGTGCCCGTGGACCCCAGCATCACCGCGCTCGACATCGAGGACGAGGCGGTCGAGATGGTGCGCGAGGTCAAGGAGGCAACCGGGCTGCCGCTCGCGGTGAAGCTCTCACCGTTCTACACGTCGCTCGCCCACTTCGCGCGGCGCCTCCACGATGCCGGCGCCCGGGGGCTTGTTCTCTTCAACCGCTTCTCCGGACCCGACGTCGACATCGAGGAGCTGGAGGTGAGCGAGCGCTTCCGCCCGTCGGTCGTCACCGAGGTCTCGCTCCGGCTCCGCTGGCTGGCCGTGGTCTCGGCCAGGGTTCCCGGGGTGTCCCTGGCCATCACGGGCGGCATGCACCGCTTCGAGGACGCAGTCAAGGCCGTCATGTGCGGCGCCTCGGCCGTACAGCTCGTGTCGGCGATCCTCCAGCACGGCCCCGAGCAGCTCACGCAGATGAAGAAACAGATGGAAATGTGGATGGAGGAGAAGGGCTATGCCTCCCTTCTGGAGATGCGGGGCAGCATGAACCTCGCGCGCTGCCCCGATCCCCGTGCGTACGAGCGAGGCAACTACGTCCGCCTCCTGCAGACCTGGGGAGAGGGGATGTAGGCGGGGCGAGGCACGCCACGTCGTGGCCGATGAGATCTTCGAGGCGCGGGAAGCTCTCCAAGGTGCCGGAACCGTTGTCCGCACGTGCGGAATCGTTAACTTCAAGGGAAATCATCTCTTGTGATCTTACGACTTTGACCGTTCCTCCACCTGTGCGGTTGGCCTTAGAGGGTTTGATCGGGTCCATCGCTTCGAGGGTACGGAGGGGCGGCTCAGGTGGTCAGCCTCTCGTGAATGGCTCGGGCTGAAGGGGTCTTCCCCGGTGTGTTCGGCCGCTGGAGGGGTGCGGGGCGAGCCACCCCAGGCCCGTGACCTGCCGTCATAAGTCGGGGGGTAGAGCGTCAGCTTCCCAAGCTGAATGTCGTCCGGCGAGTTGTTGTCTACACAGATCGGTGCAGGGCGGACGAGGTGTCGCGAGCTCGCCGCCTTGCTGGCTCCGCAGCGGACGCTCCGTCCTCTACAACCGCAGCCTCCAGTACCCACCACGCTCCCTCCGCGCCCTCCAGGGCGGCGTCAACTCGGGCCGCGGGACACTCTCGGATGTCCTCTTCGTAAACGGCAGTGTGGGCGGCCAAACGCGGAGTGTGACCCTTGCGCCATCCGATCCTCTCCAGGTGGCTGTCGTCAAACCACCGTCCCGCCAGAGCCGGCCCCAGGCGCGGTTCGCGTTGTTTGCGTGGAGGCGGGTCCCCACGGACGCCTCTGTCGTCCAGCTCCCCTTCGGAGCCGGCCTATTGGCCTTCCCCATTCCTGCTGTCGGCGGAGGTCCCCAGCCGAAGGTGACCTGGAACAACTTCCGGCACTTCGGCGCGCTGGAGATGCCAGACATGCCCTCCGACCCGGCACCCTCGACCCCGCTCGATCTCGCCAACGGGGTCGGATTCCCGGTGACGGTTACGCTCCAGGCACTGATCGCTGACGACGGCGCCGCAGGAGCGTTCCCGGCGAGCCCTTCGAACGGGATCATCGTCAGGGTCGAATAACGCCCTCCACCTCCGGCACCCCGCTGATCGCGGCTGCCAGGTCGGCCAGCCTCAGGTCGGTGTAGTGCTCCAATGTCGTCCTCATGTCGGCGTGCCGCATGATGTTCTTGGCGAGCTGGGGCATGATGCTGGCGCGGGGGAGGGCGGTGGCGAAGGTCTTGCGGAGGCTGTGGAAGTCCACCCATCTCCCGCCCGAGTCCCTCCGGGCGAGGAAGTCGGACGCCTCCCTCCGCTCCCTCTCCTCCTCGCTCCCAGCCTCGGCGATCCACCGCTCCCGCGCTCGGTCCAGGTCCTGGTAGAAGGTCTTGATGGTCGGCATGGTCCACGGGTCATGCCTCCTTTGCCCCTGTCACGCCGTACAGACGGCGTCCTAGCCAGAGGGAAACGCTGACAAGACCGATGAGCACGGGCACCTCGACGAGAGGGCCCACGACCGTTGCGAACGCGACACCGGAGCCGATGCCGAAGACCGTGATCGCGACGGCGATCGCGAGCTCGAAGTTGTTACCCGAGGCGGTGAACGCCAGGGTTGCTGCCCGCTCGTAATCGGCCCCGACCTTCCTGGCCATCAGGAAGCTGACCAGAAACATCACGACGAAGTAGATCGTGAGGGGGATCGCGATCCGGAAGATGTCCAGCGGTAGCGCGACGAGGCGGTCACCCTTGAGGCTGAACATGACGAGGATCGTGAACAGAAGGGCAATCAGGGTCACCGGGGAGATCGCCGGGATGAACCTCCGGTTGTACCAATCGTCACCTTTGATCGGACGAAGAACGAAGCGTGTGAGCATGCCGGCGAGGAACGGAATGCCGAGGTAGATCATCACGCTGCGGAAGACCTGGCCGATGCTGATGTCCACAACGGCTCCCTCGAGCCCGAGCAGGGGCGGAAGCCATGTGATGAAGACCCACGCGTAAAGGCCGAAGAACAGCACCTGGAAGATGCTGTTGAACGCCACCAGGCCGGCGGCGTAGTCGCTGCTACCACGGGCGAGGTCGTTCCAGACGAGCACCATCGCGATGCAGCGCGCAAGACCGACCAGGATCAACCCGATCATGTACTCGGGGTGGTCCCGGAGGAACAGAATCGCCAGCCCGAACATCAGCAGCGGGCCGACGATCCAGTTCTGCACGAGTGACACCGTGAGAATCTTCCAGTCGCGGAAGACCTCGGGCAGCTTCTCGTACCGGACCTTGGCGAGCGGCGGATACATCATGAGGATCAGCCCGATGGCGATCGGGATGTTGGTCGTACCGACGGAGACCCGATGGACAGCCTCGGCGATCTGGGGTACGAAACGCCCGACGAGGACGCCGAGGCCCATCGCGAGAAAGATCCACAGCGTGAGGAATCGGTCCAGGACGCCGAGCTGCCTCGGGCTGGCCGTTGTCGAGGGAGATGCTGGCATTGCGGCGGCTTTCCGGGTCATGGGATGCTCTCCGGGTCACGGGGTGCCGCACGAGCCAGGGCGGAGAGATGGCGGGCGACCATGGAAAAGTCGATCGAGCAGCACTCGGCGACCTCTGTCACGGAGCATAAACCGGCCACCGGGACGGTCAAGAGGTTGCCTCCGTGCCCTCGCCACGAACCATCGGAGACGGTAGAGTATCCGGCCGGAGGAATCGGCCTCCATGTCCGTTCTCTGCGTCTCCTCTGGATCATCGGAGCCCCATGAGTCGAAACGTCAAGCTCGTGAACGGTCGGAGAGGGGCACTCTTTCTGGCGATCCTGTCCCTGGGTTGTGCCTCCGAAGGACGCTATATCGCCTACGAGAGCGCAAGGCCCGTGGCGGCGACGGAAGGGGTCGTCACCTTTGTCGACTTCCTCGAGGGGGGTCGGGCGGCCGTCCGCGACTACCTGCAGAGCCTTCCTTCGGCGGAGAGAGCCGACCTCGAGGCAACGATCGAGCGGGCCTCGGCGGCGTGCACGCGGCTCGAGATCATCACCGAGCGCAGCGGGCTCAGCTACTCCCAGATCAGCGGGAGCGCCGTCCTCGTCCGGGCCGGCTACCATACGGTTCGCCTGGCCACGGCCGGGCACTCGTTCCAGGAGGCGCGCTCGGGTGAGGTGAGGGTCACCCTTCGTGACGGCAGGAAGATCACCACGCGTCTTCTGCAGGCGCGCTTCGACGAGTTCGGGTCGTCGACCGGTGACTGGGCGGTTCTCGAGACCGAGGATCTGGGACAGGAGGTTCCCGCCCTCCCGTTTCGCGCGCCGAAAGCGGGGGAGCTCGTGCTGGTGCTCTCGTATCCGAATCAGATGGGGGTGAGCGAGGACGGGACCGTCGTGTACGGGGCCGCGTACGGGGGCTCTCCGCTTGCCCCGATCCTCACGGTGGGACGGGTGAGCGACACCTCGCCCCTGACCCTGGAGCCGATCGCCGGGTCTCTCCCCCTGGGCGGGGCGAGTGGCGGGGCCATCGTCAATCGGCAAGGAGAGCTGATCGGCGTCCTGAGCGGCACGGGCTGGACTCCCGGGCGTCGTGGCGCGGACTACTGGATCAACGGAGCCACCGTGGAGGCCTTCGCCCACGAGCTTTCGGCGAGGCCGAAGACGAGCCGCGACTGAGCCGGGCGTTTGGCGCGCATCCTGCGCGTGGCTCCGCAAGCTTGCTTCTGGTAGACCGGAGCCATGATCACCTGGACGCTGCTCGCGGCACTTCTTCTCTCCCCTGCTCCGGGGGAGCCTCTTCTCCTCCGCTCGGCGCTCGTCCTCGAGTCCCCCGGGCGCTCTGCGCGTTCTGCGGTGAACCGGGACGCCGTGGAGCACATGAGGGTCACGGGCACGTGGAGAGATCCCGTCGAAGGCGACACGATCACCCTTCCCGACGGCAAGACACTGACCTGGCGGGCCCTCGCTGCGCGAGAGGACGGCAGCTTCCGCGGTCGTGAGATGTCGGGCGGCTACGCGTACTTCGCCGTGGAGTGGCCGCGCCGCGAGGTGGCGGTGCTGCGCGCCCGGGGTCATCGCCACGTATTCGTCAACGGCAACCCCCGGGTGGGCGATGTCTACGACCTCGGCATGACGGAGATTCCGATCCTTCTCGAGGCGGGCCGGAACACGCTCCTCTTCAAGACGGGCCGCGGCCGACTCGCGGTGGAGATCGCGCCCCCGCCGGCGGAGGTATTCTTGTCCGACAAGGACCTCACCCTCCCCGATGTCGTGCGCGGAGAAACCGGCCCCTTTCATGCGGGCGTCATCGTCGTGAACGCGAGCGAGGAGACGCAGGAGGGCCTGCGGATCCGGGCGACGTCGGGAACAGGGGCCGTCCAGGCGGAGCTCCCACCCCTTCCGCCTCTCTCGTTCCGCAAGGTCGCCGTGCGTTTCGTGCCGTCACCGGAAGGAAAGGGCGACGCGGTGGAGCTGACCCTGGCGATAACGAGCGAGGGGAAAGGCTTGCTCCACGAGAGCCATTGCTCGGTCCGCCTGCGCGATGCGACCTCGGTTCACAAGCGGACCTTCCTCTCGGAGATCGACGGGAGCGTCCAGTACTTCGCGGTGACGCCGCAGGAGCCTCCGGATGCGGCCGAGCCCGCGGCGCCGTCCCTCTACCTCTCGCTGCACGGGGCCAGCGTCGAGGCGATCGGCCAGGCGAGCTGCTACCGGAGCAAGAAGAGCGGCGTTCTCGTCGCTCCCACCAACCGGCGCCCCTACGGCTTTGACTGGGAGGACTGGGGACGCCTCGATGCCCTCGAGGTGCTGAAGATCGCCGAGAAGCTCTACGTGCCCGATCCCCGGCGCATCTACCTCACGGGTCATTCCATGGGCGGCCACGGAGTGTGGAACCTCGGCGCCCACCTCCCCGGGCGCTTTGCCGCCATCGCTCCCAGCGCCGGCTGGTGCGACTTCTGGTCCTACACCGGAAGAGGCTCGGTCTCCGAGGATCCCGTGATGGCCATGCTCGAGCGCGCCGCCAATCCGAGCCGCACCCTTCTCCTCGAGCGCAACTACCTCCACACCGGAATCTACGTCCTCCACGGCGACGTCGACGACAACGTGCCCGTGACCCAGGCCCGCCTCTTTCGCGAGCGCCTGGGCACCTTTCACCCGAACTTTGCCTACTTCGAGAAGAAGGGCGCCGGCCACTGGTGGGGCAACGAGTGCATGGACTGGCCGCCGCTCTTCCAATTCCTGGAGAGAAACATCTTGCCCGAGCCCCGGGAGGTGACCGAGCTCGAGTTCGTGACGGTGAGCCCGGGCATCTCGTCGCGGTGCCACTGGCTCGTCATCGAGGCCCAGGAGCGGTCACTCCTGCCGAGCCGGGTGACGGCCACCGTCGACAGGAAGGCGGCCACCTTCGAGCTCACGACCGAGAACGTGGTGGCGCTGGCCCTGGATCTCTCGAGTCTCGGGGGCGGGTCCGCAGGTGAGGTCAAAGAGGATTCCTCGGGCAAGGAGCCGGCCACCTTTTCGCCGGGCACGCCGATCTCCGTGCGCATCGACTCTGACACGGTGGCGGCGACTTCTCCCGACGCGGGCGGCCTTCTCCATCTGCGCCGGGGAGCAGCGGGCTGGGCCACCGCGGCACCACGGGATCCCTTCCTCAAGAGTCCCCTACGCTCCGGTGCGTTCAAGGACGCGTTCCGGCACCGCTTTCTGTTCGTTGTCGGCACCCGGGGGAGCGACGCGGAGGACCGGCTTCTCGAGGACACCGCGCGCTATCACGCCGAGACGTTCTGGTACCGCGGCAACGGACAGGTGGAGATCGTGCGCGACACGGCCTTCGATCCTTTGGCCGAGCCGGACCGCGGGGTGATCCTCTACGGCAACGCCGACACCAACGCGGCCTGGCAGACGCTCCTTGCCGGGTCTCCCGTCCAGGTGAGCCGGGGCAAGGTGCGGATCGGCGAGCGCACCCTCCCGGGTGACGATCTCGCCGGACTCTTCGTGCGTCCCCGTCCGGGAAGCGACCGGGCCTGCGTGGCGGTGCTGGCGGGGACGGGGGAGGCGGGAACACGCCTGATCGAGCAGCTCCCGATCTTCGTCTCGGGGGCGGGATTCCCGGACTGGATGGTCCTGTCCGCGGCGATGCTGCTCGACGGCGAGGAGGGGGCCCTGGCGGCGGGCTTCTTCGGCGAGGGCTGGAGTCTGCGCGAGGACGACAGCGTGTTCCGCACCGCAGGAAGGGATGTCCCTCGATCCGAGGGCGGCCGGTAGGGTCCGGCCCTTGCCAAGGCGTTCTGGCCAAGTTCTAATGACCGTCCGATGTGCATCTCCGCGCAACGCCTCCGACGGTTGATCTGGCTCCTGGGGATCCTCTATCTCGTCCCCCTGCTGCTCATGCCGGCGGTTCACCTCGTCGTCCACGCGGCGGAGTCCCATGACCTCCCGCGATGCGAGAGGTGCGAGGAGGCGGGGCCCGCCCTGCACGCCCGGTGCGATGGGCCGTGCTCGGATCCCGATCACCACCACCACTCCACACCCGCCCACCCGCAACATCCCTGCGTTCTGTGCAAGGTCTGGGCCGGGCCGCAGGACGGGGCCAGCCCCGATCGCGGCTCTCGCAGCAACCCGCCCCGCGCCGTCCCCTTCGTCCCTGCAGGGGATGCATCTCCCGTCACCCTCTTCCCTACCGGCACCGACTGCCCGCGTCCTCCTCCCGCCGTCTCCTGACTCTCCGTCGCGATTCGGGCCCTTGATCCCTCCGTGGGTGGAGGGTCCGAGCTGGACCTTGGTTTGTGCAACCCCTGCATTCCCAGGAAGAGTGAGGAGACATGATGCGATCCATCCTCGTCGGCAGCCTGCTTGTCGGGCTGGTCGGCCATTCTCTTGCTGCCCAGGAGCCGGAGTCTCCGGGGAGCGTGGAGAAGATGATCCAGAAGCTCGAGGAGGAGCTCGCGGAGCTGAGAAGGAGCCACGACGAGAAGCTGCGACTTCTCGACGAGGAGCGAAGGAAAGACCGCGAGAGCCTGCTCGACGAGATCGATGCCCTCGAGGAGCGACTGAGCACCCCACCCGCCACCGGGTCACCCCTCGTGCAGCGTCTCAACGTCTTCAACCCATCCATCACGGTGTTCGGCAATTTTCTCGGGCGCTTCGACGACGAGAAGGTGTTCAACGACCGAGGAGACCGGGTCGACGACCGCTTCGCTCTCCGGGAGGTGGAGATCGACTTCCGCGCCGCCATCGACCCCTGGGCGGATGGCGTGATCATCGCGAGCTACGAGGCGGAGACTCCCGGTGACTACCAGGCGACGATCGAAGAGGGATACGTGGTCCTGAAACGGCTTCCCGTCCTCGACTCGTCCCCCCTCGGCCTCAAGCTCGAGGTGGGCCGCTTCCGTCCCGACTTCGGCCGCACCAACCGGATCCACCTCCACGACCTGCCGTTTCCCACCTACCCCCCGGCGTTCCGGACCTTTCTCGGGGAAGAAGGCTTCTCGCAGGATGGCGTTTCCGGGCAGTTCTTCTTGCCCACTCCGGGAGAGGACAACACCCTCGAGGCCACCCTTCAGTGGATCAACGGGGGCGATCTCCCCGTCGCGGCAGGCAACGCGAGCAACGACCCCGCTCTCGTGGGTCGGCTCGGCTGGTTCTTCGATCTCGGAGAGGGTCACGACCTCGAGCTCGGCACCTCGATCTACCAGGGGCGTTTCAACCGGGGGGGAGGGCTCGACACCGCCCTGTATGGTCTCGACTTCCTCTATCGATGGCGACCCTACCAGGCGGGACAGTGGAGCTCGTTCCTCCTGGGCGGCGAGCTCTACTCCGCCGCCATCGAGCAGGAGCAAGGCGCCGACTCCACCCCGCGCGGCGGTTTCGTCCACTCCCAGCTCCAGCTCGACAAGAACCTCTACGTCGGAGGGCGCTACGACTATGCCCAGGAGCTCGAGAACGACCACCTGGCGACCCAGACAGCGGGTGCCTACGTCACCTACTACACGACGGAGTTCCTCCGCTTCCGTCTGGGGTACGAGCGGGTGTTCCAGAGTGACCTGGCGCGAAACGAAGATCTCGACACGCTTTTCTTCGAGCTCAACTTCATCTTCGGTTCTCACCCCGTGGAGCCCTACTGGGTGAACCGGTGACAAGGGAGACCAGAGCCATGACCGCGCACCGATTCCCGGGGGCGATGTCCATTCTCATCGCACTCTGCTGTGCTTTTCCCATCTTCGCCGTCGTGGAACGAGCCGTCGCCCAGGAGAAGCTCGAGGTCGTGACCACGCTGAACGTGCTCCGGTGGCTGGCCGAGGAGATCGGCGGCGAGCGGGTCATGGCCACGAGCCTGAGCGACCCACGACAGGATCCGCACTACGTGCAGCCGAGACCCACTCTCATGCAGAAGGCCCACGCCGCAGACGTCTTCATCGAGGTCGGGCTCCAGCTCGAGCTCTGGGCCCAGAAAGTGGTCGACGGTTCCGGCAACCCTCGCATCCAGACCGGCCAGCCGGGAAGGATCATCGCCTCGTCGGGGATCCGGACGCTGGAGCTTCCGACGGTCCTTTCCCGCGAGTGGGGCGATGTCCATCCCTACGGCAACCCCCACGTGTGGCTCGATCCCGTCAATGTGAAGAAAATGGCCGAGAACATCGCCGAGGGGCTGGCCCGGGTCGATCCGGCTCACCAGGAGGAGTACCGCTCGCGGCTGGAGTCGCTCTCGATGCGCCTCGATGATGCGCTCTTCGGGGCGGATCTGGTGAAGGAGGTGGGATCGAGGAAGCTCACCCGTCTTGCCGAGAGAGATCAGCTCTTCGACTACCTCACCTCGAGCAAGCTCGAGGGCAAGCTGGGAGGGTGGTTGAAGCAGGCGCTTCCTCTGCGAGGACGGTCCCTCGTGAGCTATCACAAGACCTGGGCCTATCTGGTCCGTTGCTTCGGCCTCACCGTTCCCGTCGAGATCGAGGAAAAGCCGGGCATTTCCCCCTCGGCACGACATCGCGATCACGTCATCGAGATCATGCAGCAGCAGAAGATACCCGTGATTCTCATGGCGGGCTTCTATGAGCGGACCGCGGCCGACTTCATCGCCGGGAAGACGGGTGCCCGCGTGTTGACGGTCTCGATCGACGTGGGGGGTGACGAGGGGTCGGAGTCCTACTTCGACTTCATGGATCGATTGATCGCGATCCTCGTGGACGCGGTGAGGAGCTGAATTGGACGAGTTCCTGAGATCGATGACGCTGCCATTCCTGGCCTGCGTCCTCCTGGCGGGAATCCACGTCTATCTGGGAATCCACGTCATCAGCCGCAAGGTGATCTTCGTGGATCTGGCGCTGGCCCAGATCGCCGCCTTCGGCGCGGTGTACGGGGTGCTTCTGGGTTACGACCTCCACGATGATCCCTGGGCGATCAAGGGATTCTCGCTGATCTTCGCCTTCCTCGGGGCGACCGTCTTCTCGCTCACGCGGAGCCGGCGCGAGCGCATCCCCCAGGAGGCGGTGATCGGCATCACCTACGCCGTGGTCCTCGCGGGCACGATCCTCGCCAGCTCTCATCTTCCTCACGGTGCCGAGGACCTGCGCGAGCTTCTCTCGGGCAGCATCCTGTGGGTGCGCCTCGAGACCATCGTCTTCACCGCGATCCTCTACGCGGCCATCGGCGTGGTCCTGGCCGTCTTCCACCGGAAGTTCCTCCGCATCTCCCTCGAGCCCGAGCGTGCCCATGACGAGGGTCTCCGCATCCGTTTCTGGGATTTTCTCTTCTATGCCCTCTTCGGGTTCGTGGTCACGAGCTCGGTGGCCATCTCCGGCGTGTTGCTCGTGTTCACCTTCCTGGTGATCCCGGCGGTGGTGGCGGTGCTGTTTGCCGATCGCATCGTGAACCGGCTCCTCATCGGATGGGCAGTGGGAGCCGTGGTGAGCTTCATCGGGGTGGTCGTCTCGTACACCGAGGACCTACCCTCGGGTCCCACCATCGTGGTGGCCTTCGGTGTCTTCCTGGTGCTGGCCGCCATGTTGCGCATGCTCGTGAGCGCTCCCAGGAAGTCCGTTGCTGTCGTGCGCATCGCGGTGGGCACGGTGGCGCTGCTCCTCTTCGTCCAGGGAACGCTGCTCCTCCGTCACGAGGAGGAGCGGGGACCTCTGGATCTCCTCCGGAGCCCGGTCAAGAACGAGCGCCTCCTGGCACTTCGAGCCGTCCCCGCCGAGCAGTGGGGAAAGGTGCGGCCTCTCCTTCCCCGGCTTCTCGCCGATGCCGAGCCCGAGGTGCGCTCGGCGGCGGTGGACGCCATCGGCCAGAACGATGACGGCGGCGATCCTGCCGTTCTTTCCGCCCTCAACGCTCTTCTCGGCGATGCCGACGAGCATGTGAGGGAGACCGCCCTCCAGTACCTGCGCAACCGGCGCGACCCGAGCTCGATCGAGCCCCTCATGCAGGCACTCGAGGGCGAGGAAGACGAGTACCTCCAGGTGGAGATGGCCCATGCCCTCCTCGAGGTCGGCGACCTGAGGGGGGTCGGCTTCCTCCTCGATCTGATGGACCGTGGCTCGGTGCCCCAGGTGCGCAAGGACGCCTACGAGGGGCTGTGCTCGCATCTCCCCGTCGAGCTTCCGTTTCGCAGCGACCTGGCTGTCGGGGACAATGACGAGCAGGTGGCCCGGATCCGGTCGTGGCTGACCGAGATTCGCGGTCGGCTGCGGTTCGATCCCGCCACGCTGCGCTTTTCCCTCCCGGAGTAGGTCACCTCCCGGGGCTTTGGGGGAAAACCCCTAAAGGCCCAAGGGCTTGGGCCTATATTCAAGGGCAACAAGCACGTACCAACGAGATGCCCAGTGATTCCTCACTCCCCCATCAACCTCGAGCCCCCGTCGTGCGACGGCGAGGCCGGGTCCGCCCGGCCGCTTGCCCTCGTCGTCGATGATTCCCGGACCACCCGCCGCATCCTGACCAGACTCCTGGACGCCGCGGGATTCCTGGTGGCGGAGGCCGGCGACGGCCAGGAGGCCCTCGATCTGCTGCGTGAGGAACGGGGGTACTCGCTTCTCGTCGCCGACTGGATCATGCCCCATCTGGACGGCCTCGGGCTCGTGGCCGAGGTGAGGCGAAGCCCCGAGCTCGACCACCTGCGGATCCTCATGGTCACCGTCGAATGCTCCCGGCAGCAGATCGCACGCGCGCTCGAGGCGGGTGCCGACGAGTACCTCATGAAGCCCTTCGGGCCGGGTGAGCTGGCCTCCAAGCTCGCCCTTCTCGAGGTGTGGAGGAAATCGTGATCGTGGTCGAGAGCCTGTCCCAACCCGATTTCGACCTCGTGCGCGAGCTTCTGCGCACGAAGGCGGCGATCGTGCTCGGCGCGGAGAAGAAATACCTCGCCGAGTCGAGGCTCCACGGCCTGGCCCGGGAAGAGGGAGCCGCGAGCGTCAAGGCTCTCCTCGAGAAGCTGAGGAGCGAACCGGGGGGCGATCTCGCCGCCAAGATCATCGGGTGTCTCACGATCAACGAGACCTCCTTCTTCCGTGATCCGGAGGCCTTCGAGGTCCTGAGGACGGTGGTGCTGCCCGAGAGGATGAAGGCTCTCCAGAGGGGAGGCGGCATGCTCCGGGTGTGGTCTGCAGCTTGCTCTGCGGGGCAAGAACCCTATAGCCTTGCCATGATCCTCAAGGAGGAGTATCCGTTCCTCGAGTCGACCCAGGTGCGTATCCTCGCCAGCGACATCGATGGCAAGATGGTGCGCAGGACGCAAGAGGCGCGGTACTCCCAGCTCGAGGTGAACCGTGGACTTCCCGCGCAGCTTCTCGTGAAGTACTTCGAGCAGGAGGGAAGGGACTGGACTTTCTGCGAGGACCTCCGCGAGCTCGTGGACGTTCACCAGATCAACCTTGCCGGATCCTGGCCCACGCTTCCTCCCCAGGACATCGTTCTTCTGCGCAATGTCCTCATCTACTTCGCTCCGGAGACCCGCCAGGAGATCCTTTCCCGCATGGCGTGCATTCTCCGGCCCGGCGGCTGTCTCATCCTCGGGATGGCCGAGGCCATGATCTCGGCCAGCGAGTGGTTCGACGTGGAGAAGTGTGGTCGTATCGCTCTGCACCGGAGAAAGGACCGATGACCACATGACATCCGAGCATCTCGAGCGGATCACCGACGAGGTCTGGCGGACCACGGTCGGCCTCCTCGTTGCACGAACCGCCGCCGTTCCCGCCCATGAGTGGGCCGAGCCCGTGGTGTCGAGCTGCGTGCACATCACCGGATCCTGGGAGGGAACCGTCGTCCTCTGCATGGGCAAGCGACTGGCCAGCCTTGCCGCCGCTACCATGTTCGCGGTGGACGCGACCGAGGTGACCGAGGATGAGATCCAGGACGCCATCGGAGAGCTCGTCAACGTCATCGGCGGCAACGTCAAGGCGTTGGCGCCGGAGTCGAGCCGGATCTCTCTTCCCGCGGTGGTGGTCGGATCCGACTACCGGCTCCTTGTTCCCGGAACTCACCGGAGCGAGTGTCTCGAATTCGAACACGGGGGGCTCCGGTTGCGGGTGAGCCTTCTTGCCCGGACTGCGACCCGGGTGGCGGAGAGAAGCTAGATCGCTGGATGGGGGCCGAGGAAAGAACCATGAGGATTCTCATCGTCGACGACAGCAAGGCCATGCGGATGATCGTGCTCCGGAGCCTGCGTCAGGCCGGATTCACCAGCCACACCTTCGAGGAGGCCTCGGACGGGGCGAGCGCGCTCAAGATGCTCCTCTCGAAGCCGGCGGACCTCGTGCTCTGCGACTGGAACATGCCCGGGATGACCGGGATCGAGCTCCTCAAGAAGCTCCAGGAAAAGGGGTTGCCGGTGAAGCTGGGTTTTGTCACCTCCGAGTCCTCGGAGGAGATCTGCCGGGAAGCCGAGGAGCACGGCGCCCTCTTCCTCATCGCGAAACCCTTCACCGCGGACATCCTGGAGACAAAGCTCGGGCCCATCCTGGGCTGAACGGGAAAGGGCTCATCCTTCGCCGATGCGGGGGTCGATAGGGGAGCAGGACGGTCTCTCCGTCCGGAACCAGCGGAGATGCAGGAGCAGTCGGGAGTAACGAGATGCTGGCCGATCGACCCATGCCGACGGCATTCGAAGTGCAGGGGATCCTCACCAGCCTTCTGGGCAAGCCAGTGCGGGCCAGGGCCTGCAAGCCGGTGGATCCCGCCACCCTCGACAAGGGAGTGGTGGCGCTGTTCACCAGCGGTGCCCGGAGCTGCGCGTTCGTCACCATCTTCGATCTTCCCCTCGCCTGCAGCCTGGGGGCCGCGCTCATGCTCATCCCCGGTGACACGGCCAGGGAGTCGGCCAAGTCGGGGACGATCCCCGAGAACATCCTCGACAACGTCCGCGAGGTGTTCAACGTCTGCTCGCGCTTCTTCAGCGCCAAGGACGCCCCACGCTGCTACCTCGAGTCGTGCCACATTCCCGGGACCGAGATCCCGGAGAGCGCATTGAAGATGGTGCGCGAGGCTCCCACCCGCCTCTGCTTCCAGCTCGAGCTCACGGGATATCCCGGCGGAGTCGCGACGATCCTGGCGCGGTAGAACGGGGTCTTCGGACCGACGATCCCCTCAGACTCCGGCGGCAAGTCTCCCCTTCCCCTCCACCCGGCGCGCGATCTCCCTCGCCAGCTCCGCTGGATCTCCCACCATTGCCGCGAGTCCCGCTCTCGCCACCGCCCCGGGCATTCCCCACACCACGGCGCTCGCCTGGCTCTGGGCGAGAATCGTTCCTCCGGCGGCGCTCACCGCCTGGCATCCTGCGAGCCCGTCGCATCCCATGCCGGTGAGCACCACGGCGAGGGTGGCGTCGCCGCGATCCCGGGCCAGGGAAAGCAGCAGGGGATCGAAGGCGGGTCGGCACCCGTGCTCGGGAGGATCATCCACGATCCGGGTGAGGAGGCGAGCTCCGCGTCCGTTCGTGATCAGGTGTCGGCCTCCCGGGGCGAGGTAGACGGTGCCCGGATCAAGCGGCCGGTCATGGCTGGCGACGCGCACCGGGAGAGAGGAGTACGTATCGAGACGCTCGGCGAGAGGCCGGACGAACTCCTCGGGAATGTGCTGCACCACGAGGACGGCGGCCGCGAGCTCGGATGGCAAGGCTCCGAGGAGGACCCTCAAGGCGTCAGGCCCTCCCGTGGAGGCACCGATGGCCACGACCTCCACCCGGGCTCTCGGAGCGGTGGCAAGGGGAGAGAGAACCACGGGAGCTGCCGCGGGAAGAGAATCGATCCTCCGGGTGGCGAGGCCTCGTATGTGCGGGAGCAGCAGCCTGCGGAGGACCTCCACGGCGGCCAGGGGTCCGCCCTCGACCCGTGGCTTGCTCAGGACCTCGACCACGCCCCGCGTGAGGGCATCGACGGCGGCCCGCAGCTCGTCTTCGCGGAGGCTGCTGAGCACGATGACGGGAAGAGCCGGCATCTCCTGGCGAAGCACCTCCAGGACGGCGAGGCCATCCAACCCGGGCATCCCGATGTCGAGGGTGACGATGTCGGGCCGGAGCCGGCGGATCCTTCGCAGGGCGAGGTCGCCGTCCGAGGCCGTGCCCACGATCTGGATGTCGGCCTCGGGAAGAAGGCTCTGGCGGATCAGGCTCCTGATGGCCGAGGAATCGTCGACGACGAGGATCTTGATCACCCCACGACCTCCGCCTCCAGCGCGAGGATGCGCTCGACGTCGAGGACGATCAGGAGCTCCCGGGGGAGCTTGTGGGTGCCGATGATGAGCGACCTCATGCGAGGGTCGACCGTCTCGGGGGTGGCCTCCAGGTCCTCGGGTGCGACCTCGATCACGTCGCCGATGGAGTCGACGAGGAGGCTGACCGCGCCGCCCTGGGCCTGGATCACGATGTTCATGGGGCGGGCGTCGGGCGCGTGAGGGGGAAGATCGAGCATCGTCCGCAGGTCGATGGCGGTGACGATCTTCCCCCTCAGGTTGATGAGCCCTCGCACCCCCTTCGGGGCCAGTGGCACCGGCGTCATCTCCTGATAGGGAAGGACCTCCTGGATCTTCTGGACGTCCATGCCCAGGAATGCATTCAGGAGCCGGAATGAACAGAGCTGCAGGATCGGCGACATCGTTGATCTCCGGTGAGCTGCTCTCTAGCCCACGCTCATGGCTTGCAGGATCTGATCCACCGAGAGAAAGTCGGTCACCTTGCCCTGGATGATCGCCCTTCCGTCGATGCCGAAGCGCGGCTTTTTGGCCTCCAGCACGTAGCTCTGCTCCACGATGTCGAGGATGTGGTCCACCACGAGGCCGGTGGCCCCGTGCTCGTTCTCGACCACGATCACCTGGATCTCCAGAGCACGGGAGAGATCCGTCGGAGGCTCGCCCAGGACCTCGGATACGGAGGCCAGGGGCATGATGCGCCCCCGGTACTGCACGACGCTCCGGCCGCCCGAAGGCTCGATGAGATCGCCCCGGAGCCTCTCCAGACGAGTGACCCGGGACAGCGGAATCGCCATGCGCGTCCCTGCCAGGGACGTGAACACCAGGACCGCCTTCTGCTCGAGGGTGCTCGGATCGGGAGTCGGATCTTCCTCTTTTTCCGCCTCGTTCCGCTCCTCCTGGAGCATGTTGCCACGCTGGGCGATGCCGAGCACGTCGAGGATCAGGGCCACGCGGCCGTCACCGAGGATCGTGGCTCCGGAAAACACCGTGCACGCGAGGTGGTGGCCCAACGGCTTGACCACGATCTCCTCGCTGTCGTGGATTGCGTCGACCACGAGGCCCAGCCGCCGATGCTCGATCTCCAGCACCATGAGGTTCAGTGGCCTGCCCTCACGGTCGGGGTGGAGCCCGACGCGCCACCTGTCGGCGAGAACGTGGCGGAGATCCAGGACGGGAAGGAGTCGGTTGCGGAGGCGGATGACCGGGATGTCGTGGATCTTCTCGATCCGCCTCCCGTCGCCGGTCTCCTTGAGGCGCACGAGCTCGACGAGATGGACCTGGGGAATGGCGTATTTCAACCCCTCCGAGGAAACCATGAGCGCGGGGATGATGGCCAGCGTGAGCGGGATCTTGATCCTCAGGCCGGTTCCCCGGCCGAGCTGGCTGTGGAGATCGACGCTGCCGCCGATGCGTTCGATGTTCGTCCGCACCACGTCCATCCCCACGCCCCGCCCGGAAACGCGTGTCACCTTCTGGGCGGTCGAGAAGCCGGGGAGGAAGACGAGATCGAGGGTTGCGCGGTCAGAGAGCTGCTCGACCTCGTCGAGGGTCATGATCCCTCTCTCCACGACCTTCTCGCGAATCCTTGCCAGGTCGATTCCGGCCCCGTCGTCGCTGATCTCGATGTTGACGTGCCCCCCCTCGTGGTAGGCACAGATGCGGAGCACCCCCTCCTCGGGCTTTCCCCGCTCACGCCGCACCTCGGGGAGCTCGATGCCGTGGTCGGCGCAGTTGCGGACGACGTGGGCGAGCGGATCCTTGATGGCCTCGATGATGCTGCGGTCGAGCTCGGTATCCTCACCCTCCATCTCGAGACGGATCTTCTTGCCGCAGGCGTTGCCCACTTCCCGGACCACGCGTGGGAAGCTGATGAGAATCTTGCTCACCGGCTCCAGCCGCGACTTCATGGCCACCTCCTGCAGCTCGGAGGTGACGAGGTTGAGCTTCTGGGTGGAGGCCGCAAAGGCGGGATCCTGGATCCGGCTCGTGAAGCGGGCGAGCTCGTTCCGGGCGAGGACGAGCTCGCCCACCAGGTTCATGAGGTTGTCGAGCAGAGACACGTCGACCCGGATCGTGCTGTCGCCCACGCCGGGGGCGCGAGCGTCGCCGCGGGTGTCCTCGGCCGGGCTCTCCTCGGAAAACCAGAGCGGGAGCGTCTCCGTGGAAGGGGCAGCGTGGGCTTCGGAATCCGATGAGGCGGAGGACTGCAGGCGAGTGAGAGTCTCGACGAGAGCCGAGTAGTCCCGGTCGCCGTCGTTCTCCATCGTGCTCTCGACGCTGGAGAGCATCTCTCGCACCGCGTCGATCATGGAGAGCAGACCGTCGGTGATGTCCCGGTCGAGGGCGAGCTCCTGAGTGCGGAGCCGGCTCAGGAGGCTCTCACCCACATGGGCCACCGACGACAGCTTCTGCAGCCCGAGAAAGCCCGACGTTCCCTTGATGGTGTGCAGGGTGCGGAAGATGCTGTCGAGGATCTCCCGCGACCCGGGATTCCTCTCCAGCTCGACCAGGTTCCGATCGAGCCGGTCGATTCCCTCGTAGCTCTCGACGAGGAACTCCTTGAGGATGTCATCCATCTCGCCCATGGCACGCCCTCGGGGGACTGGCGGTGGGGCCGGTGATCCCGAGTGGACCGGGCCTCCCGATTCCTTGCCTATCGACCTTCCCGGGGCGGAGTTTGAGGCGGGGGCGGGGTGTTTCTCCGGAGTTGCAGCAGACGCCAGGACGCCGTTCCCAGGGAGAGCAGCACCCCCAGGGCGCAGAGCCCCACCACGAAGGGGGCTCTCGGCACGAGATCCTTGGTGAGGACCAGATGCAAGGCGGCAGCGACGCCGAGGAGCCCGGCGACGAGGAAGCGATGGCGGTGGCCAAGGGGGGCGAGAAGCAGGAAGAGCAGAACGCCACCGGCGTAGAGTCCGGCGTCCCGGAGGAGATAGGGAGGCCCTTCGGTCTCGAGGGCGCTGGAGTAGAGGGGCCCGAGGATGTGGAGGGGGGCCGCGATCTCGAGGATGCGGGCCCCTTGCCGCAGGTCGAGGCTTCGTGCCCTCTCGAGCAGGAACGAGAGGATCAGAAACAATAGGCCGGTGGCGGCGAGCGACAGGTTCGTGTTGCGCCGGTTGTCGAGCCAGGCTTCGGGCTCGCCAATGACGAGGCGCACCATCTCCAGGGTCGGCCCGAAGATCGCCATGATATCGAGGCAACCGATCAACGAGAGCAGAGCCACCAGGTGGAAGGGGAGTGCCCAGCGCGGACGACCCCTTCTTTCGAAGAGGAGGGCGGGAACGAGACACAGGACCATTGGCAGGAACCAGAGGGCCTGGAGCTCCGGATCCTGGTCGAGAAGGTCCCGGAGGAGGAGCGCGGCCCCGTAGGTCACCACCACCAGGACCCCGGACGTCCAGGCGAAGCCGGTGAGCCGCAGCAGGCGCAGGCACAGGATCGAGAGGGCAAGTCCGACGCCGGCGGCGATCAGGATCTGCTGGTTCGTGTAGGGAGGTCCGAGGAGCTGCACCACCTCCCCGGGTCGCCCGGAGCTGATCCCCAGCTCGCCGAGAACCGAGAGGGTCGCGGGCACGGAAGCCAGGACCGCGGCGGTGAGGAGGGGCACGGCGGACAATCGCTCCCGACGCACGTAGGTGAAGAGGCCGGAGAGAAGGAGAAGAACGAACGAGGCGAGGGGGACGCTCCAGCGGACGGTGGGCGAGACCTCGTCGCGCACGAGCCAGAGGAGAAAGTACCCCGAGACCACGACGATCCAGCTCGCCACGTTGAGCAAGGTCTGGGTGGCGGTGAGCCTTCTGGCGTCGAAGACCCAGTGATCCTCCTCGTCGAGGATGCGGCGGTAGGCGTGGAGGAGCTTGTCGCGTTCGCGCGAGGACACCATCCCCTGGGCCTCCCAGTCGGCGAGACGGGTCTCGCTCTCGGCCACGTGGCGCCGCAGCACGTCGTCGTAGAGAGCGGGACGGAGCTGGACGGGCTCCCTCGAGAGGAACCGCGACAGGTCTTCGGCGATGTCCCGGGCCCGGGGCCTCTCGGCGGGATCTCGCGAGAGACAGGCCAGGCAGATGGCCTGGAGGTCCTCGGGCACCGTCGATCGTGCGTGGCGCGGAAAGGGTGCCTCCTCCGTCGCGATCTTCTCGATGACCGCGGCCGCGGTCGCGCCGGAAAAGGGAGGGTCCCCGGTGAGGGCGAGAAAGAGCAGGCTCCCGAAGGAGAAGATGTCGGAGGCGGTGGTGAGCTCCTCGCAGCGGGCCTGCTCGGGCGAGGCATAGAGCGGTGTTCCCTGGAAGAAGCCGCGCGCCGTCTCTTCCTCGCCGAGTCGGACGGCGAGCCCGAAGTCGACGACGCGGGGTATAAGGCTCGGGGTCACGAGCACGTTTTCGGGCTTGAGGTCGCGATGAAGGACTCCGTGGTCGTGAGCCGCTTCGAGGGCGCGGGCCAGGGAGAGAAAGAGGCTTGCCTTCTGCGGGAAATCGAGTCCGCGGAGAGCCATGCCGAGGGGAAGACCCTCGACGTACTCCATGACGATGGCCGCCAGGTCCTCGGTCTCGACGATGGAGTGGATCCGAACGATGGAGGGATGATCGAGTGAGGCGGAGCGACGGGCCTCCTCGAGAATGCGGCGGCGAAGCTCTTCGCCTCGCGCGTGGCGCAGGATCTTGAGGGCGACGGTGCGTTGCAGCGTCTCGTCGAAGGCAAGCCACACCGTGGCCAGCGCCCCCTGTCCCAGCTCGCGGTCGATGCGGAAGCCAGGCACCACGGGGCGAGTCGCGGATTCGCCTCCTTCGCGTCCCGTGGAGAGAAGCAGGTCGTCGAGACGCGAACGCGCGCTCCGGGTGGCGACGATTCTCGCCTCGCACTCCATGCGGAGAGGCGCAGGGAGGCCGAGGAGGAAGTCAGCGAGCGACGGTCCGTCTCCCTTCTCCTCGAGAGAGAGCCAGGCGCTCACGTGTTCGTCGACGGGATCGGTCATGGAGCGATCTCCTCTCCGGCATCGTCGAGGACCTCGCCGAGGCGCCCCTCCTCGAGAAGGCGCAGCGTCTTGCCCAGCCGCGAGAGCGCGCGGTGGTAGCGCATGCGGGCGGCGTCGGGAGTCGTTCCCAGGCGCTCGCCGAGCTTCTCGAAGGATAGCCCGTCCCACTGCCGGAGGAGCAGCACCTCCCGCTCCTCGTGGGGAAGGATCTCGAGGGTCAGGCGCAGCCTCGCCTCGTTCTCGTTCGCCATGGCGCGGTCACCCGGATCGGTGACGGCGGCGGGGAGGTCGAGGTCGACGACGGTATCCGAGGAGAGGGGCCGTTCCCGGTGGATCTGACGCCGGAGAGCGGTGTAGCGATCGTGTCGCCCCCGGAGGACGTTCTCGGCGATCCTGGAGAGCAGCGCCCGGAAGTGAATGCGATTCCGGAGCAGGAAGCGGGGGCCATACGAGAGGAGCTCGACGAGGGACTCCTGGAGAAAGTCGCAGGTCTCCTCGCGTGATCGGAGGAGGGGACCGAGCCTCTTGCGGATGCGCGCCTCGAGCCAGGGAAGCTCCTCGCGGAGCAGGAGCTCGAGGGCGGCCCGGTCTCCGCCGTGCCATCTCCTGAGGAGCTCGATCGTGCTGTCGGGGCCGGGGGCCATGGGTGGCATTGTAGCCAGGGGGGGGTGGGCAAGGGGGACGGTGTGGGCGAGGGCCGGGCGGCGGGGGCGAGGGGCTCCTCTTGACACAGAGGACACCGAGGGAAACCCGGAGTCCACAGAGAAGAGAAGAAGCTCATGGATGAAGAGGCGGCCGGCTTCAGCAACCCCTCTTCTTCTCCGTGAACTCTCTTTTCTTTCTCTGGGACCTCTGTGTCAAATCGAGCCCCTTGCCCGCGACGCAGCTTTCGAAGGCCAGACGAGAAACCCCGTTCGCTCCCCGGGCCGCCTCCCCTTACGGAGGGTGGAAAGGAGCTTGAAAGCCATGAAGAGCTACAGAACTGCCGTCCTCGGGGCGCTGGCCCTGTTCGTCGTCTCCCTTGCCGGATGCAGCCTCACCATCGAGGAGAGGGAGGTCTTTGCCCGTCCCGACGTGGAGCGGGACGAGCTGCACCTCCTGCTCCTGTACCGGGGTGTGACCGCTTCGGGACAGGGAGAGGCCGATGTCGAGAAGGCTCTGGGCGACGTGATCCCGGTCCTGGAGGGACGCCGACGCTTCGACGTCAGCCACTGGGGCGGTCACGACCTCGACGATCCCGACCTCGTCGCGGAGCTGTCCTCGGGCGACGAGCTCGACGTCGAGACCCTCTCGTTTCTCGACGGCATCACGGTCGCGGAGACGGGGAGCTGGATCGACGAGGCGGGAAGGCTGTGCGGCTACCAGGTGATCCGGATCAAGAATCTGTCGCGGGGCCTCGGCCTCCTCAACGCCGGGATCTCGCGCCTGGTCCGTGACTGGTCGCGGGAGGACGACTTCCTCGAGGAGACCGGGCCTCTCGACGACCGGAGCCGCGAGCTGCTCGTCCGGGCGGCCGAGAACGGATACCCCTGGCTCCGGCTCGAGGCTGCCGACATCGTGCTCCGCATTCCGATCACCTCGGGCTCGGTGGAGAGGGTGCAGAGGGTCCTCATCGACGGGCTCGCGGAGGGACATGACGCCGACATTCACCGCTGGATCGTCGATCACCTGATGCATGTGCGCGAGTACCGGGTGGAGAAGGAAGAGGTGATCTTCCGCTTCACGGCGCCGGTGACGGGCGCCTACCGGCTCTGCTCGCCGACGATCGGGGCCGAGGCCGGAGGTTCCCTGGTCGAGGGTTTGCGCGAGCGTGGATTCGAGCCGGCCGGTCCTTTCCGGGAAGAGGCCATCGTGTCCTCGTTCCTCGCCCGGGAAAAACGGCAACGTTGACCCTCGCCAGCCGGGTGAGAAGACTGGTGCGGGGCGATCACCGGATCGCCCCGTGGTTGCTTCTCTCCACGAGGGTGCGCGATGCTGCGGGTGGCTCTGTCCAGGAGCGTGCTGTTCCGGGTGGTCGTGGTGCTCCTCGGCACCACGCTGGCCCTGCTCGGCTTCGAGCTCGTGGCCAGGGTCATCTGGACGCAGAAGTACCTCCTCCACCTCGAGAAGCAGCTCCACGGATTCGACCACGTGGACCGGGAGCGTGGGATCATCGTTCCCGACGCCGGGATCGAGCGGTCTCTGCGAGAGATGCGCGCCGACTTCGAGCGGGAGGGCAAGACCCTCGGCCTCTCGAGGCTCGACGAGCTGGAAAGCGAGACAGGCCTTTCCCCGGACGATCCGGTCTTTGCCATCAACCGCCATGGCTTCAAGGGGCCCGAGTTCGAGATTCCCAGGCCGGAGGGGGTCTTTCGCATTCTCGCGGTCGGGGATTCCTGCACCTGGGGTCCCGAGATCGATGCCCTCTGCTATCCGCGCGTGCTCGAGGCCGAGCTACGCCGGAGGCGACGGGCCGCCGGTGACCACCGTACGATCGAGGTCGTGAACGCCGGGGTCATGGGCTACAACCTCGAGTCGGTGCTGCGCAGGATCGACGACCTCGTGGCCACCGAGCCCGATCTGGCGACCATCTACCTCGGCTGGAACCGCACCATCGGGAGGGCCGATCCCCGGCGGAGCCCGGAGCTCTACGCGCGCTCTGCCCTCTACCGGCTCTTCTACCACGCGTTCTTCTCGGGCGCCCTCGTACGGGTCACTTCCGGAGAGCTCCCCGTCCATGATCCGGCCGATCCCCTCATGGAAGAGCTGCGTCACCACGATTTCTCCTGGGATCTCCATCGTCTCGACGAGATCGTCACCGCCTTCCAGCGTGAGGACCCGCGGTGCCGGGTCGTCCTGCTCACGCTCCCCGGGCTCCTCGACGAGAGAGCTGTGCCGACGCCCGAGGCCCTTGCCAAGGCCTACCCCGTGGAGTTCACCTCCAACCTCTTCGCGTGGGCCGTGCTCACCCGGGGCTGGAACGAGGCCCTCTTGGGCCACGGTCGCGACCGCGGGCTTCCCGTCCTCGATCTCGAGGCCTGGGCCCTCCGCGAGCTGGACCCCCGGGACCGTTTTTTCGGGGACTCGGTGCATCCGTTGCCCGAGGCCCACCGGCTCCTGGGGCGTTACCTGGCGGCAAGGATCGAGGAGGAGGGGTTTCTCGACGGATTTCCGCAGAGCTCCCCGGCGGCCGGGCGATCAGATCGCTAAGGTGTTCTATGGAAGTTGATTGTGTCGGTTGACGAGCCAGGTGTGCTCCCTCCCGGAGCCCTCCACCCGGATATTTTCTTGAATCGGGTTTTCACTTTCTCCCCCGTTCCGCCATTAGGAAGGCAGAAGCGCGGAAGTGCTTCTCACGGTAGGTAACCAGGAGACCACAGACTCGGGGGAGTCGGTGGGTGAACGTGGATGAGCCCGTTCGGTGATCGGGCGATGAACGCAGGGGCCACCTCGGCAGGCTGGCGGGGGGGCGGGCCACAGGCTCGCTCCCCCCGTCGAACCGGGAAGGGAGCAATCCCGACCCGTCTGCGGAGAGCAACGCGCCTCGATGGATCGACCGGGCCCCGAACCCTTTTTCGAAGCTGGCTTCGTCGATCGCCTGCGACGGGGTGAGGAAGCCGCATGGAATCAGCTGGTGGCCTTGCTGAGGCCGGTGCTGGTCCGCTTTGCGCAAGGGAACCCTTTGCTCCGCAACGACGTCGAGGGTCTCGTGGGGGAGATCTGGCTCCGGGCCTACAGGAGGAGGACGGACCTTCCCGACGATCCTCGGCCCTGGATCCGCGGAATCGCCTGCAATATCCGGCGGGAGCGGATGAGGCTTCGACCCACGGTTCCCCTCGATCCCTCCCTCGCGGCTCCGGAGGATGGGCGGGATGCAGCGACGGCCGATGCCGTGAACCGTGCCATCGACGAGCTCCCCGAGCCGCACAGGACGCTCTTGATCTGGGCAAGGGAAGGGAGGCCCAGGAGGGTCATGGCTCGAGATCTCGGGATCTCGCAGCCCACGCTGCGCCGGCGGTTGGCCCGGGCCTTCAAGGCACTCCGCCGGAAGCTGGGCCACGAGACCGATGAGCGCGGAAGGAGGTCGCCCGATGAGACCTGAAGACCGGACGAGGAAGATCCGGCAGCTCCGCCGGATTCTGGATATTCATGCGGGCGAGGAGCTGACTCCTTTGCGACTTCGCGTTCTGGAGGCCAGCCTCGCCAGCTACCCCGAGGCGCTCTGGTTCCACCGCTCGGGTCTCGAATTCACCGACGTCCTGCGCGTGGCCATGGGCAAGCCGCCCCGGATGGAACGACAGGAGCTTCCCGATCTGGTGGACGAGCTCCTGCGCGTCGACCTCTCGGCAGTGCCGACGAGGGAGAACGCCATTCATGCCCGAAAGGTCGTGAAGGGACTCCTGGGAGCGAAGACAACCTCGGCCGGGCCGAGGTCCGCCCTTCACAGGCGAGCGGACACGACGAAGCCGGTGATCGTCAGGAGGTCCCCGGGGCTGCGGACTCTTCTCCAGGTTGCCGCCCTGCTCGTGGTTGCGATCTCGGCACTCGTGATCCTGCTCCCGAGACAGGGCGAGAAGGTCCAGGTCGACACGGCGTCCGTTGCTGAACCCGACCTGATTGTTGCCCCGGTGGAGACCGGTGATGACGGGTCGGAATCCGGGCATCCGACCGTCCTTCGGGATTCCGCGGCTCTGGAGGCTCGTCTCTCCGCGGCGGAGACGCAGCTTCTCCAGGCCGAGAGAGAGCTGGCCAGCCTCTTCCTCCGCTGGTCGGGCCGGCCGGTCGCCGTCCGAAGCGACGAGGAGCTTCAGGCGCTCCTGGCGCTGACCAGCCACCAGGAGTTCGACATCGAGACCGTCCGCAGGCCGGCTGCGGCGCTCATGCTGCGCGATTCCGGAGGGCGCATCGAGCTGGCGCGCGCGATCGAGGCAGCGCCCACTCCCGACGCGAGAAGGACGGTCATCCAGAGCCTTCCGACGAAAGGAGGATACTACCTGCCGATCGAGATCAGCCGAGTGCTCGTCGGCCTCGTCGATTCCGGTGACGACCTGTCACGGGTCGCGGCCATGATGGTCCTGGAGAGCTTTCCGGATCCCGACGGCACGCTGGGCAGGCTCTACTCCTCGATTCTCTCCCGCAATCCCCCCTACGGGATCCCCGACGCGATCCTCGATTCCGAGACCATTCTGACCTGCGACGAGTTGCCTCCGGCAGTCATCAAGATGGCGGAAGGTGCCAAGATCGTCGAGAGGAGCGAGAAGGTCGTGAGCAACTATCGCGCCCGGGCCATACGGGTGCTGGTGCTGCGTGGCCATGAGAGGGCTTCGGAGCTTCTGCTCGATTTCCTGGATCAGGAAACGAACCAGGAGATCCTCTCCGTCCTGCTTCAAGCACCGAAGGCCGTGGACGTCAGCGATCCAGAAATCAGGAGACGCTTTCTGGCCGCCATGCGGCGCATGATCGAAGCCGAGCCCGAGACGTCACGCGAGCAGATGAGCCGTGTCGTCGAGCTCGTCCTTCTCGTGGTCGACGGAGTGCGGGCCTTCCCGGAGATCGAGATCATTCTGGGGAGGCAGCCACGGCTCACCTCGGTCGTCAATCCCCTGGCCCGGGAGGCTCTTCTGAGAGGCGAGCTCGGAGCCTCGACTCTCGTCAGCTTCCTCGGGGCAGCGCTGCGAGACACGGACTCGGAGCATGCCCTCTTCGGGGCCTGCGACCTCCTGTCTCACCTCGGCGACGAGGGAGTGAGGGTGCTGGAGGAGGCGGCACGCGGAAACCTCGGCGGATCCGCCACCCTTCCGGCTCAATCGGTGCTGGCCCGGGCGAAGAATGTGATCGTGCAGCCGCTGGCGTCCGGGCGGGGCTTCGTTTCGGAGACGACGGAGCTCCTGAGGAGGCGAGATCGCTCCGCTCTGAGCGTTCTCGAAGCACTCCTCCCCCTTCCGGATGTCCTGGCCGATTCCGAGGAGTTCCTTCGCGCCCTGGTCGAGCTCCTGGAGGATTCCGAAACCGATGTTCCGGGGCTCGTCGTGGGTGCTCTGCGGGGGCTCGAGAGCCGCGAGTCGAGGCTCGCGCTCCTGGGCGTGTCTCTCCAGGAGAAGTGGAGTCAGCTGCGCACCCACCGGGACTGGCGTGTTCGCGCCCAGGTCGCCCTTTCCCGCCATCGAACGGGGGCGGGCACCGAGGAGCTCGAGGCCGTCCTGCGCGCCCTGGAGCCCAGTAGCCACCTTCTCAACATCGGCTTCCTGTCCGGACTCTGGATCGATCCCGATTCCTTTTCCCTCGACGCCGAAAAGATCGGTGAACTCGACGACAGGCTGGGCAGGATCCGCTTGATGTTCCAGGTCAATGACGGAGGAGACCCCGCGTTCATCGATGCCGAGGCCTACACGGTCTCGCGATCGGATCTCGATGCCACCGTGGGCCAGACGACCACGGCACGGGACGAGCTCACGGAGTCGCTCATCGATGCGCTGGGTGAAGGGGACGCGACGCTTCGCGAGAAGGCCCTGCGGGGTCTGGCGGGTCTCGGCCCGGAGGAGCTTGACCAGGTTGCGGCGGCGTTTCCGGAGGATGGGGAGATCGCGATCACGATCGCGCGGATCCGAGAGACCCGGCCCATGTACGCGATGGACTCCGAGCAAGAGGAGGCGTTCCGCGTGTACCGGGCCCGATCGATCCGAGGAATGGAAGAGATTCTCGACGAAAGCGTGCATTGATCTCGGGCTCGATTCTTTCTCTGGTTGACGAAGACCACCACTTCGTCATAGGATGGAATCAAGGTAGTAGGCAGCACCCGGAGAACGTGCCGCCAGTCTTCAAGAGAATGGGTGGATAGGGCTATCACGCCTCGTCGCGGTCTTCCTCTCTCGCATCCCTGACCATGCCGAGATCCTGACCACGGTGCCGATTCCCTGCGCTCACCGTGTGTGAGGACCCGGTGCGTATTTTGCGGTTCCGGTACGCTCCGAAATGGAGGGTTCACTCCGAGGGGGATGATCTGCCCTCGCTTCCACCGGAAAGGAAGTCGAGATGCGTACCCGGTCCCGGAATGGAGTCCCTTTCTCCCTTCTCCTCCTCATCCCGATCATTGTCGGAGTGGCTTTCCTCATCGCCGAAGATCCGATCGGTGGTGGAGATCCACCGTCGCTCGGCGCGTCCTACAACGCGGCCACGAACGAGATCGAGTTCACCGCCAGCGACGACACTCCCCCCATCACGGTCAAGATCGTGGACCTCGATACGGGGATCAAGATCTACGAGGTGACCGATCACTCGAGTCCCTTCAGCGGCAGCGCGAGTGCTGGAAGCTACGTCGGGCCCTTCAAGGTCACGGCCAGCGACAACATCGGTCAGAAGACCTCGGTCACGGTCAACAGGTCCTGATCACGGAGGTGCACGGCATCATGCAACGAATACCCTCGCGACATCGTCTGCTCCCGTATTCGCTCGGACGCCTCGCAAGAAACGTCCTGTTCGCGGTGGCCGGTACCGTCGCCGTCGGCCTGATGGCCCCCGAGCCCTCCTCCCGGAGGGCTTCCGAAGGCCTGCCCGTCCTCGCAGGGGGAGCCGCAGTAATCCCGACGATAGCGACGGCGATGGACACGACGTCGGTCCGCTTCGAGCCGACCGATGTCGCGGAGCCGTCGGTCGAGGTCGTGATCGGGGCGACCCCCGCCGTGCCGGGGCCTTCCTCGCACCTTGCCTCCATCCTCGCGCGCTTCTCACTCACTACGGGTGCCCGGATCCCTCCGCGGGTGAGGGATCACCTCCTCGCCATGAAGCAGGCCCTCGTGGACGAGGACTCGCTCACCTACCGCCTCCTCGAGCAGAGGCTGATCGCCCGGGTGGAGGGCGCGCGCGGCGAGCGTGCGGATCGCCTCGTCCACCTCATCGCCTTCTGGTGCGACGCGGTCGTCGGCAAGGACGCCGTGCTCGCCTCCCTGAGCGGCGCCCTCCTCACCACGGGCGACGAAGAGACCCTCCGGGCGCTGCACAATCTCCTCGTCCTGCGTCAGGAAAAGGCGAGCGAGGGGCGACTGCGCGGCACCGATGTCATCGCGGGCGTCCTTCACGACGAGGGCGAGATCGAGGGCAAGCTGCGCGTTCTCTCGCTCCTCCAGCCCGAGGACCTCGACGACGGAGACCTCCGTGCGCTCGTGCGGGGGATCGCCCTCGGCATGGGGCCCTACGACCGTGCTCTTCGCGAGGCTGCCCTCACCGCCGAGCTGAAGGCTCCCGATGCGGAGAGCGCGGGCTTCCTTCTCGAGGTGCTCGAGGTGGATCTTGACGAGGATTTCCGACGAGTGGCCGTGCGGGCCCTGGCTGCGACCAGGGCCGAGGAGGCGACGTCGACCCTCCTCGCAATCCTCCACCACGATCCCGATGTGGGGGCGCGCCGCTTTGCCGCCGAGGGGCTGGGAGACCTCGACTCGAGCGACACCGTCGTCGATTCCCTGCGCATGGCCTACCGCGAGCAGACCGATGTCTACGTGCGCAGCAATGCCCTCGAGTCGCTCGGTCGCCACGCGGGCCACCCCGCCGCCGCCGCCGAGCTGGCATGGGTGGTGGGGAACGATCCGGTGGCCCTCTTCCGGGCCACGGCGACCCTCGCCCTTGCCCAGGCCGACCGCACGGACCTCGTGGAGCTCCTGCACGCCGTGGCCGCGAACGATCCGGACGAGGAGACCCGGGAGAATGCGCGCATCGTGCTCGAGATCTGGAGCCGCGGGTGAGGGGCCGGGTTGTGGGCGAGGGGGTTCGATGGACACAGAGGGCACAGAGGTAGGAGAAGAGAGCTCACAGAGGGAAGAGCAGCGTCGGCCGAAACGACCGACGCTGCAGAGGGGGTGGGAAAGTCTCTCTTGTGCCCCCTGCCAGAGCGGCGGCCGCTTCGGCCGGCGCGCCTGTCTTCTCTGTGTGCTCTCCTTTCCCCCTCCTCCTCCTCTGTGTCGAAACGAGCCCCTCGCCCACGACGGTGCTCTCGAGGAAATGCCCGGATCCGCGGCTGCCGTCCCCTACACCTTCCCCGCCGCGAACTCACGGCCCCGGACGAGGGCATCGTGGAGCTTGGAGGGATCCTTGCCCCCGGCCTGGGCCATGTCCGGCCTGCCCCCGCCGCCGCCGCCGGTGACCTTGGCCACCTCGCGCACCCAGTCGCCCGCCTTGAGGCCGCGGTCGATGAGCTCCCGGGGGACGCAGGCCACGAACGAGCACTTGTCGCCCGAGGCCGACCCGAGGAGCAAGGCCACGCCCGGCTTCTTCTGCCGGATGACATCCATGGCCGTGCGCAAGAGCTCGAGGTCGACGTCGTCGAGGGAGGCCACGAGCACGCTTCCGTCGATCTCGTCGGCGAGGGCCCGCGCGCGCTCGACCACGTGTGAGGAGGCGCTCCTGGTCCTCTCCTTGTGCTCTTTCTTCGCCGTCTCGTGGAGCTCCGACAGACCCTGGCGCAGACGGGACGTGGCCACGATGGGAAGGGGGATCTCCTGGATCTCGCGGCTGAGCGCCGAGATTTCCGTCGCGAGCGCGTCTCCTTCTGCCGTGCGGAGAGAGTCGAGCTTCGTCTCGAGCCGCGCGGCCTCCCGGGTCGCCTCGTCGGCGCGGTCGCCGGTGAAGGCCACCACGCGGCGGATGCCCTTGGCGACCGCCTCCTCGTGGACGAGGACGAGGCTCCCCACCGAGCCGGTGCTCGCGAGGTGGGTCCCACCACAGAACTCGATGGAGAGCTTCTTCCATTCGCCGCGGTCGGGCGCGGCGAGGAGGTCCTTCAGGGTGGCGCCGATCGACACCACCCGGACCCTTTCCGGGTACTTCTCGCCGAAGACGGCACGGAGTCCGCTGATCCTGCGGGCATCCTCGAGCGCGGCCTCGGCCGCGTGCACAGGGAGGTCCTTCTCGATGTCTTCCTGGACCTTCTTCTCGATGGTCGCCACCTGCTCCTCGGTGAGCGCGGCCGGGTTCGAGAAGTCAAAGCGCAGCTTCTCGTCGTCGACGAGCGATCCCTTCTGGTCGGTCTTGTCGTTGACGAGGTTGCGGAGGGCAAGGTTGAGGAGGTGGGTCCCGGTATGGTTCTTCCGGATGCGCGAGCGGCGCGTGCGATCGATGGCGAGCCGGGCCGCCCCTCCCGCGGTCAGTTCGCCGGACTCCACCGTTCCCAGGTGGAACACGGTGGTTCCCGCGCGTCGTGTGTCCGCGACCTTGAAGACCGCTCCGCCGCTCTCGATTCTTCCCGTGTCACCGACCTGACCTCCCTGCTCGGCATAGAACGGGGTCGAGTCGGTGACCACCGCGAGGAGATTCCCCGGGCCGGCGGTCTCCACCTTCTCGGCCTTGTCTTCTGCCAGCCGGAAGAGACCAAGCATCGTGCCCTCGCCCTCTTCTTCGGTGTCACCGGTGAAGGTCGTGGAGAGATCGTTCTGCTGGACGATCTCCACGAGGAGCGCAGGGATGTTGACGGGCGCGCCCTCGACGAGTCCCCCCGTCAGACCCGAGGCCATCCCGCGCGACTTTTGCCGCGCTGCCTCCATGAGGGTCTCGAATCCCTCGGTGTCGACGGTCAGCCCCCGCTCTTCGGCCATCACCTGGGTGAGATCGAGGGGGAACCCGAACGTGTCGTGGAGCTGGAACGCGTCCGCGGCGGCGATGCGTCTCGACTTCTTCTCTCTCGTCGCCGCCTCCTCGAAGAGCTGGAGCCCCCGGTCGAGGGTCTTCAGGAAGGACCTCTCCTCGTCCTCGATGAGGGCGGCCACCTGGCGAGGGTCTTTCTTCAGCTCGGGGAAGACGGTGCCCATGCTGCTCACCACCACGTCGACGAGCCGGTGAAGGAAGGGATGCTCCATGCCCAGCGTCTGCCGGCCGTGGCGGGCAGCGCGACGGAGGATGCGACGGAGGACGTAGCTCCTTCCCTCGTTGCCGGGGGCGGCTCCGTCGGTGAGGGCGAAGGTGAGACAGCGCACGTGATCGGCGATCACCCGGTAGGCGACGTCGATCCTGTCGTCGAGCTGGCCCCCGTAGGGCCTCACTCCCGTCACGTCGCGGATCGTTGCGAAGAGAGGCGAGAAGACATCGGTATCGTAGTTGGAGCTCTTTCCCTGCAGCACGGCGGCGACCCGCTCGAAGCCCATGCCGGTATCGACGTGCCGGGCGGGAAGCGTGGTGAGCTTGCCGTCGGCGCCGCGGTTGAACTGGATGAAGACCAGGTTCCAGATCTCGATGACGCGCGGGTCGCCGGCGTTGACGAGCGCGGCTCCCGAGAGGTCGGGCGTGAGGTCGACGTGGATCTCGCTGCAGGGTCCGCAGGGTCCCGTCTCGCCCATCTCCCAGAAGTTGTCCTTCTTGCCGAAGGCATGGACGTGGGTCGGGTCGATATCGGTGACGCTCTTCCAGAGGGAGGCCGCTTCGTCGTCGGGAGCGAGACCGTCCCCCTCATCGCCCCCGAACACGGTGGCGTGGAGGCACTCTTTCTTCAGTCCCCAGACCCCCGTCAGAAGCTCCCAGGCCCAGGCGATGGCCTCCTCCTTGAAGTAGTCGCCGAACGACCAGTTGCCGAGCATCTCGAAGAAGGTGTGGTGGTAGGTATCACGTCCCACGTCCTCGAGATCGTTGTGCTTGCCGCCCGCCCGGATGCACTTCTGGGTGTTGACGGCCCTCGTGTAGTCCCGGGTGCCCGTGGCCAGGAACACGTCCTTGAACTGATTCATGCCCGCGTTGGTGAAGAGCAGCGTCGGGTCGGCGTGGGGAATGACCGGCGACGAGGGCACGAATCGGTGTCCGTGCTTCTCGGTGAAGTAGTCGAGGAACTGCTGGCGGATTTCCTGGCTCGAGGGCATGAGGCCTCCTGACGCTCACGGGGAAGACCGGGCGGACGTCAGGGCCGGACGCCGGGACCCGGTTCGAAGAGGCCCAGTATACGTCTCTCGCAAAGGGGTGCCCGGTCAGCCACCGGGCTCGAGGGCGTCGAGGATCTGGCGCGCTCCCGCCGAGGCGGGAAGGCGACCCTCCTCCACGTCTTTCTCCACTGCGGCAAAGAGGGCGTCGATTCCCCGTCGTTGCCTCAGGCGTTCGATCAGCCCCTCCTCGACGTGGGACCGGAGCCACCTCTTTCTCTGGCCGCGTCGTTTCTGCTCGAGCATCCCCTTTGCGTCGAGTCGTGCGTGTTCGGCCGCGATGGCGTCCCAGACCTCGGCCAGCCCGCGTCCCTCGGTCGAGCTGCAGAGCAGGACGGGTGCGCGGGGAGAATCTTCGCTGGCCGAGAAGAGTCGAAGGGCACTCGAGGTCTGCTGGGCGAGGAGTCGCGCCAGGGGCTCCTGGGGACCGTCGGCCTTGTGGATCACGATCACCTGCGCGAGCTCGAGCACCCCCTTCTTCATGCCCTGTAGCTCGTCGCCCGAGCCCGGGAGCAGGAGCACGACGAGCACGTCGGTCATGCCCTGGACCACGGTCTCGGACTGTCCCACGCCGACCGTCTCCACCAGCACCACGTCGTGGCCCGCGGCTTCGCAGAGGAGGATCGTCTCGCGGGTCCGGGCGGCCACCCCACCTCTCTCGCCGCGGGTGGGGGTGGGGCGGATGAAGGCGCGGTCGTCCAGAGAAAGGCGTTCCATGCGCGTCTTGTCGCCGAGGATGCTTCCGCCCGTCGTCTCGCTCGAGGGATCGACGGCGAGGACCGCCACCCGCTGACCCTTGGCGGTGAGATGGGACCCGAGACGATCGATGAAGGTGCTCTTGCCCGCTCCCGGAGCGCCGGTGATGCCCACCCGAATGGAGCCGCCCGATCTCGGGAGGAGACGGGTGAGGAGGGCCTCGGCCAGGAGTCGGTCTTCGCCTCGTGACGATTCGACGAGGGTGATGGCTCGCGACAGGAGGGTCCGGTCCCCCGCGAGCACTCCCCGGAGGAGATCCTCCGGCGGAGGTGAAGTGCCCCGGGACGGGAGGGGGGAAGCCTCGCTCTTCTTGCGTCCGCTCATGAGGCGGAGTCGTCCGCGCCGGGCGGGTCGACGAGATCGAGGAGCTCGAGGGCCGACCGGGTGAGAACCGTTCCCGGGCCGAAGATGGCCACCGCTCCCTCTCTGTGCAGAGCCTCGTGATCCCGGGGGGGGATGACCCCTCCCACCACGACGAGGATGTCGGGACGGCCCAGGCGGTCGAGCTCCCTTCTCACCTGGGGAACGAGCAGCAGGTGCCCGGCCGCCAGCGAGCTCACCGCGCAGAAATGGGCGTCGTTCTCGACCGCCTGGCGCGCCGCCTCCTCCGGGGTCTGGAAGAGGGGTCCGATGTCCACGTCGAAGCCGAGGTCCGAGAAGCCGCTGGCCACCACCTTCTGACCCCGGTCGTGTCCGTCCTGGCCGAGCTTGGCCACGAGAAGGCGCGGGCGACGGCCCGTCTTCTTCTCGAAGCCCTCGACCCGTTCGAGGACTCTCTGCACCGCCTCGGATCCTTCTCCCATGACGCTCCGATAGACTCCCTGCACCGACTGGACGCTCGCCTGGTGGCGACCGAACACCTTCTCCAGAGCGTAGCTCATCTCGCCCACCGTCGCACCTTTGCGGGCCGCCTCGATGGTTCTCCCGAGGAGGTTGCCCTCTCCGGTCTCGGCGCACCGGGTGAGCCCCTGGAGAGCGGCCTCGACCCCGGCCGCGTCGCGATCCCTCCGGAGCCGGGTTAGCCGCTCTTCCTGCTCCTTGCGCACCGCGGTGTTGTCGACCCGTAGCACATCGATCTCGGGCTCGATCCCGGGAAGGGAGCGATTGACGCCGATGACCGTCTGCTGGCCCGAATCGATGCGGGCCTGGGTTCGCGCGGCGGCCTCCTCGATGCGGAGCTTGGGCAGCCCGCTCTCGATGGCCCGGGTCATCCCGCCCATCTCCTCGATCTCGCGGATGTGGCCCCAGGCCCGATGGAGGAGATCGTGGGTGAGACGCTCGACGGTGTAGCTTCCCGCCCAGGGGTCGATGGTCCAGCAGGCATCGGTCTCGTTCTGGAGGAAGAGCTGGGTGTCACGGGCGATGCGGGCCGAGGCGTCGGACGGGAGTGCCAGGGCCTCGTCGAAGCTGTTGGTATGGAGACTCTGGGTGTGGCCGTGCACCGCGGCCTGGGCCTCGATGAAGGTCCGCGGGATGTTGTTGTAGACGTCCTGGGCGGTGAGGCTCCAGCCGCTCGTCTGGCAGTGAGCCCGCAGCATGAGGCTCTTGTCGTCCTTCGGAGAGAAGTCCTTCATGAGGCGCGCCCACAGCGCTCGCCCGGCCCGGAGCTTGGCGATCTCCATGAGGTAGCTCATGCCGATGGCCCAGAAGAACGAGAGCCGGGGGGCGAAGTCGTCGATGTCGAGACCGGCATCGATTCCCGTCCTCACGTACTCGATGCCGTCGGCCAGGGTGTAGGCGAGCTCGAGGTCGGCCGTGGCTCCGGCCTCGTGCATGTGGTAGCCGCTGATGCTGATGCTGTTGAAGCGCGGCATGTGACGGCTGGTGTGACGGAAGATGTCCGCGACGATGCGGAGGCTCGGGCCCGGAGGATAGATGTAGGTATTCCGGACCATGAACTCCTTGAGGATATCGTTCTGGATCGTCCCCTGGAGCTTCTCCGGGGGCACTCCTTGCTCCTCCGCGGCCACGATGTAGAGGGCGAGGATGGGGAGCACCGCCCCGTTCATGGTCATGGACACGCTCATGCGGTCGAGCGGGATCCCCTCGAAGAGGATCCGCATGTCGAGGATGCTGTCGATGGCCACGCCCGCCATGCCCACGTCGGCCAGAACCCGGGGGTGGTCGGAGTCGTACCCGCGGTGGGTGGCCAGATCGAAGGCGATCGAGAGACCCTTCTGCCCGGCGGCGATGTTGCGGCGGTAGAAGGCGTTGGAGTCGGCGGCGGTGGAGAAGCCCGAGTACTGGCGGATGGTCCAGGGACGCCCGAGGTACATGGTGGGATAGGGGCCGCGCAGGAAGGGAGGGAATCCGGGAAGCGTATCGAGATGCTCGACGCCCTCGAGGTCGTGGGGGGTGGCGAGCCGGGGAAGCGCGATGCCTTCGGGAGTCTTCCAGGTGTCCCCACGTGTCGATGCCGGTCTCGCAGCCCCGGAATCACCGGACTCGTTTCCGGGGAGGAAGGGGACGCCGGCCAGGTCGAGGCGCGTGCCGCGGCCGGCCTGCCCGTCGATGTCCTGGAACCTCTTCCAGGCGCGGCTGGCCAGCTCGAACGTGAGGCGCTCGACGAGCCAGCTTCCCCCGCAGGGATCGTCGACCTCTCCCAGGTGAGACTCCTCGAGGAGGATGAGGAGCGTGTTTCGGGCAAGACGCCGGCCCGCGGGCGAGGAGCCGGTGAGGATGTCGTGGGGAATGGCCACCACCGCGTCGGCGCCACCGAGGATCGCCGCGAGGCCGACGGCCGTGCCGCGGAGCGCGTTCTTCCACGGATCCTCCCTCGAGAAGGAGCGGATGTTCGGCTGCACCTCGAGGGTCAAGCGGCGGTCCGACTCGGGAAGGTGGAGCACTTCCAGCACCCGGCTGTGGTGCCAGCGGGCGGCGCGGATCTTCGCCACCGACAGCAGGACGTGGGAGTCGACGGCGAGGCGGACCGCGATCTCTCGGCTTGCGGCCCGGGCATCCGTCTCCCCGGAGATCTCCAATCTCAGGTGCTCGACCAGGTTCAGGAGCGAGTGCGCGAGCTCCTCGACGGGAGACTCCCCGTCGAGACGGGAGGCCGGCTCGCTCTTCTCGAGCTCATCCGGGAGGAGGATGCGGACCTCTCCCTTCCTGGACCGGAGATGGGAGGGCAGCCGTGGTGCGGAATCCTCGGTCTCGCGGGTGAGGAGTGGAGGGATCTCGAGGCCGCCGGAGAGGACGGTTCTGCGGAGCTCCGTTCCCCCGAAGCCAGTGAGCCAGGTCTGCAGGCCGAGGGCGGGAAACATCGCTTCAAGCTGGAGGACGGGATCCATGAAAGCGGGTGCGCTCCGGGCGCGACTCTGGTCTTGATCGGTGCGCCGGTAGTATAGACGTGCCTGGCCGGAAGTCGCGTCCGTGCGGGGCTTGACCCGGCCCGCCTTGACTCGCCCCCGGGGCGGGCGTAAGCTCGACTCACCCTGCCGAAGAGTCCGGTCCCGCACAGGTCATTGCTCGAGGCGATGCGAGCGGGAATCCCCTTTCGAGGTCGAGCCATGCTTCAAGCCGAGCCTCGCCCCTGTGTTCTGAAAAATCCGGTGCGTATCGTCACCGCGGCGTCGCTGTTCGATGGTCACGATGCGGCCATCAACGTCATGCGGCGGATTCTCCAGTCGACCGGCGTCGAGGTCGTCCACCTCGGTCACAACCGGTCGGCGCGCGAGATCGTGGAATGCGCCATCCAGGAGGATGCCCAGGCCATCGCCATCACCTCCTATCAGGGCGGACACATCGAGTACTTCCGGTACATGTTCGATCTCCTGAAGGAGCGGGGCGCCAGCATCAAGATCTTCGGGGGCGGGGGGGGCACCATCCTTCCCTCCGAGATCGAGGAGCTCCACGCCTACGGGATCGACAGGATCTACGCGCCGGACGACGGAAGGGCCATGGGGCTCCAGGGGATGATCAATGATCTCCTCGGCCGCTGCGATCACCCGGTGTGGGAGGATGGCCCCGAGGGGTTGCTCGACAATCTGTCGCCGCGAGACTCCGGAGCCATCGCCCGGCTCATCTCGATCTCCGAAAACGCCCCCGAACGTTTCGCAGGGATGCGCGACACGATCCGCAAGAAGAGCACGGGCAGAAGAATTCCCGTGCTCGGCATCACCGGCACCGGAGGGGCGGGCAAGTCGTCGTTGATCGACGAGCTGGTGCGGAGGTTCCTGCTCGAGACCGAGGGCAAGACGGTGGCCATTCTCTCCGTCGATCCCACCAAGAGGAAAACAGGCGGGGCCCTCCTCGGCGACCGGATCCGCATGAACGCCATCGACGACGAGCGGGTCTACATGCGGTCCATGGCCACGCGGCAGTCGAATCAGGCCGTGAGTGGCCATCTGCAGGAGGCGGTGGAGATCGTCAAGGGGGCGGGCTTCGATCTCGTGATCGTGGAGACCTCGGGCATCGGTCAGTCGGACAGCGCCGTCACCGAGTTCTGCGACGTCTCGCTCTACGTGATGACCGCCGAGTACGGGGCGGCGACCCAGCTCGAGAAGATCGACATGCTCGACCTGGCGGACGTGGTGGCCATCAACAAGTTCGACAAGAGAGGCTCTCTCGACGCCCTGCGCGACGTGCGAAAGCAGGTTCGCCGCGGTCGCAAGCTGTTCGACGCCGCCGACGAGGATCTCCTCGTCTTCGGCACCATCGCCTCGCAGTTCAACGATGCCGGAACCACGAACCTCTACCGCAAGCTGATGGCTCTTGTGGTGGAGAGGACCGGGGTCGCGCTGTCCAGAAAGAGCGTGGACGAGCAACCTCACGGCAGCGGGGCCGGGGTCATTCCTCCCGATCGCGTCCGGTACCTGGCCGAGATCGTGGAGAGCCATCATCGGATCGAGGTCCGCGACCGGAGGCAGACAGGGATCGCGCGACGTCTGTTCCAGCTTCACGGGGCGATCCAGGCCCTCCGGGGAGAGTCCGGGGACGAAGTGATGGATCCGGTGCTGGAGCCCGTCGAGGGCCGCCCCGGGGATCCGGCCGCGGTGGGAGAGCTCCTTGCCGTCCAGGCCCGTCTCGTTGACGAGCTTGATGCTCGCAGCAAGACGCTCCTTCGCCAGTGGCCCACCGTGCGCGAGACCTATCTCGGGGAGAAGCTCCGCTACGACGTCCGGGGCAAGACCATCGAGCTCGACCTCGTCACCGAGTCCCTGAGCCACCTTCTTGTTCCCAAGGTGGCGCTTCCTTCTTACCAGGACTGGGGTGAGATCCTCGGCTGGCTCCTTCGCGAGAACGTTCCGGGTGAGTACCCGTACGCGGCCGGAGTCTTCCCCCTCAAGCGAGAGGGCGAGGATCCGGCGCGCATGTTCGCGGGAGAGGGCGGGCCCGAGCGCACGAACCGGCGATTCCACTACGTCTCGAGGGGGCTGCCCGCCAAGAGACTCTCCACCGCCTTCGACTCGGTGACCCTCTATGGCGAGGATCCCGACCGGCGTCCTGACATCTACGGAAAGGTCGGAAACTCCGGCGTCAGCATCTGCAGCCTCGACGATGCCAAGAAGCTCTACTCGGGCTTCGATCTGGCCGATCCCCGTACTTCGGTTTCCATGACCATCAACGGGCCCGCGCCGATGTTGCTGGGCTTCTTCCTCAACGCGGCCATCGATCAGCAGTGCGAGAGGTACATCCACGAGAAGGGTCTTCTCGAGGAGACGGAACAGAAGATCGAGGCATACTTCCGGGCCAGGGGCGCGCGGCGGCCGACGTACCGGGGCGATCTTCCCGAGGGCAACGACGGACTCGGCCTGCTTCTCCTGGGAATCACCGGGGATCAGGTGCTCCCCGAGGACGTCTACCGGGAAATCAAGGCCACGACCCTGACCGCGGTTCGCGGCACCGTCCAGGCCGACATCCTCAAGGAGGACCAGGCCCAGAACACCTGCATCTTCTCCACCGAGTTCGCCCTCCGCATGATGGGGGACATCCAGCAGTACTTTGTCGACAACGACGTCAGGAACTTCTACTCGGTCTCGATCTCGGGCTACCACATCGCCGAGGCCGGCGCCAATCCGGTCACCCAGCTCGCGCTCACTCTGGCCAACGGGTTCACCTACGTCGAGTACTATCTCTCGCGAGGGATGAACATCGACGACTTCGCCCCCAACCTGTCGTACTTCTTCTCCAACGGTCTCGATCCCGAGTATTCGGTCATCGGCCGGGTGGCCCGGAGGATCTGGGCGCGGGCCCTCAAGGAAAAGTACGGCGGCAACGAGCGCTCGCAAAAGCTCAAGTACCACATCCAGACCTCGGGTCGGAGCCTGCATGCCCAGGAGATCTCGTTCAACGATATCCGGACCACGCTGCAGGCCCTCTATGCCCTCAACGACAACTGCAACTCGCTCCACACCAATGCCTACGACGAGGCCATCACCACTCCCACCGAGGAGAGCGTGCGTCGAGCCCTCGCCATCCAGCTCATCATCAACAAGGAGCTGGGACTCTCCCGGAACGAGAATCCCCTCCAGGGGTCGTTCATCATCGAGAGGCTCACGGATCTCGTCGAGAAGGCGGTGATGGAGGAGTTCCGTTCCATCTCCGAGCGGGGCGGCGTCCTCGGAGCCATGGAGAGGATGTACCAGAGGAGCAAGATCCAGGAGGAGTCGCTCTACTACGAGAAGCTCAAGCATGCGGCGGAGATTCCCATCGTGGGGGTGAACACCTTCCTCGATGCCAGTGGATCTCCCACGTCCATTCCCCGCGAGGTCATCCGCTCCACGCCCGAGGAGAAGGAATTCGCGATCTCCTACCGCGAGGAGGTCCAGAAGAGGAACGCTGCCGAAGCCCGGCGTGCATGCACCGAGCTGCAGAAGCAGGCCGTCTCCGGGGGGAACATCTTCGAGAGCCTCATGGAGGCGTGCAAGGTGTGCACGCTGGGTCAGATCTCGAGGGCTCTCTACGCGGTGGGCGGTCAGTACCGACGCAACATGTGAGCCTCAGGCGGCCACCGCCAGTACGAGCAGCAGGTTCACCAGGCCGAGGAAGAGATAGATCGTGGCCACCGACGGAGAGATGATTCCCTTGAGGTAGAACCGCAGCTTGTAGGCCTGGGTCTCGGGGAGGACGAGGGGGTAGACCATACCCTCCGGGAGCGTCTCGCTGTCGAAGCATCGATCGAGACGATCGGCGTCGTTGAGGAGCTCGATGATGGCAGTCGTCGAGGACAGCGAGCGGGCCTGCAGACCCCGGAAATAAGCGGCGAGGAGCCACGAGCCGATCACCACCACCGAGCCCAGGGGGACGAGCTTCTCCAGCTCGGAGGAGAAGGCCCATCCCATGAGAGCCACCCACAGGGTGACCCCTCCTGCCTGGATCTTGAACAGGATGTCGTCGAGCCGCCCGATATTGGCCTGGAGGGCTTCGAGCCCCTTCTCCAGGAGCCCGAGCTGGTAGCGAAACCGCTCCCCCCCCGACGTGGGCTCGGTCTCCGCCGGCGGGGTGGGTGCCATCAGGGTCGTCATGTCTCGCTCCCGGGGTCCATGTTTCTCGTACTTCCCTCGCATCGACCGGCCCGTTTCCGGGCTTGAGGAGGGAGACCGCGCGGGGGACCTCGGCACATGCTTTCCATGGTTTCTCCAAGGTGAATCCACCCATGAAGATAGAGTCAAAGCCGGTCTTCCGGCGTGCCCCCGGCCTCCAGGCGCGACCCTTTTCTGTCCGATCCGGTACCAGATCGCCAAAGGTTACGAGGGGCCGACGCGTGAACATTCTCCACGTGGCCAGCGTCCTTCCACCCTCGATGGGGGGAATGGAGGTCTGGTCGCTCTCGCTGCTCGAGGGACTGTCGCGGCGCCACGCCGTCACGGTGATGGCCCCTCCCGGGAGCGACGCCCGGTGCCTTTTCGACCACGGTGCTCGCGGTGTGCTTCCCCTCGGTCATCCGTTCTGCGCAAGCCACGAGGCTCGAATGGCCCTGGCGAGTCGAGTGGTGGTGGCGGCCACGTCCCGGGAGGCGGATGTCGTCCACGTCCAGCAAGCCGCCTTCAGCTTCCTGGCCCGGGATCTCTCCAGAATCGGAGTCCCGCTGGTGGTGAGCTGCCATGCCAACGATGTGTCGCGAACGGCGTTGATGGGTCCGGGATGCCCGGATCGGGGCCGGCTCCTCGAGGCGGGGCTCGGGGGGGCGAGCCGGGTGACCGCGGTGAGTGGGTTCACCAGGGACCTGGCCTCGAGCGCGGGAGCGAAGGAGCCGATCTCGATCATTCCTCCCTCGGTGGATGCGTCGCTCTTCCGTGCGGGAGGTCGAGATGAGGCGCGACGGGAGCTCGGTCTCCCGCTGGAGGCACGGATCGTCCTGTCGGTGGGTCGTCTCGTCCCGCGGAAGGGGCACCACGCCCTCGTCGATGCCCTGGCCACGCTCGAGCAGGACACTCTCCTCGCCGTGGTGGGAGAGGGGCCGGAGCGGTCCTCTCTTGCGGATCGCGCGCGGGTGAAGGGAGTGGAGGGGAGAATCCATTTCCGGGGGAGGGTGTCCGACCAGGAGCTCCGGCTCTGCTACCGCGCCGCCGATCTCTTCGCACTTCCCGTGGCGGATCGTGAGGACGAGCACGGCCTCGATTGCGAGGGTTTCGGAATCGTCTTTCTCGAGGCGGCGGCGGCGGAGCTACCGGTGGTGGCGGGCCGCGCCGGGGGGGTGGCCGACGCGGTGGTGGACGGGGAGACCGGAATCCTGGTGTCACCCGGAGACATCGACGTCCTGAGCCAGGCCCTCTCGTCACTCCTCGATGATCGTGATCGCGCCCGTGCCATGGGGCGGGCGGGACACACAAGGGTGGTGGCGGAGTTCGCGCCCGAAACCATGGTGCGACGCTACGAGGAGGTGTTTGCGGGAGTGCTTGCCAGGGCAGCCGGCGTGTAGCCCGAGCTCTTCATGAGCGGCGGCCGAGCCGTTTCTCTCACCTCGCCCGGGTGAACCGGAACTCGTCGCCCTTGCCGTCGGCACTCTCCAGCCTGACCGAGAACACGTCGCCCGTCCTCTCGTAGATGAAGCGCCGCGGCTTGTCCCTCTCCGGGTTCTCGAAAACGACCCGGTTCGGGCCCATCTCGAGGAGGGGATAGGTGAGCGGTTCCTCGGCCTCCGACTTCCAGGGGACGAGGCCGCGAGAGAAGTGCCGCAGTCGAAACACCAGACCCACTTCTTCCTTCTCGATGGTCATGAGCTCGTAGAGCCAGACCTTGCCGTCCCGGGCCCAGGTGAACATGCCCGACAGGGCGTCGCCGGCGGGGGCGGCCCAGGTTTCAATGAGGTGCTGACCCTTCCCCTCGGAGGTCCAGCTCCCGGCCATCCAGGCCAGGTCGTCGAGGTCCGAGGACGCGTCCTCGGAGCGTCCCGCCGCGACGGGGACGACGGCCGCGGCAACGGCGAGGGAAAGGAGCATCCAGGTGATCGTGATGGTCGTACGCATGGTCGACTGTCTCCTTGTGCTCTGGGGTGTCGCCGCCACTCTACCCGGGTCGCCGGCGGTCCGTCTTGTACGAATGCGACATACCGCATAGAATCATCTCGTGCTGTACCGTGAATTCCTTCCCGGTTCCGAGCTCGCGCGCTTCGTCCAGTGCTTCTGGATCCTGGAGCAAGCTGCCCACGAGGCGCCCCGGCAGAAAGTCGTCCCCGACGGACGGATGGAGCTGCTGGTCCATCTCGGGGATCCGGTGGAGACGATCCTCGAGGATGGATCTCGATGGCCGGGACAGACGGGCAGCCTTCTCGTGGGACAGATCCGGCGCCACATCACTCTGTCTCCGAAGGGTCGCGTGGAGATCCTCGGGGTGCGTCTGCACCCGGGAGCAGCGTTTCCCCTGTTCCGGGTGGACCTGGACGAGATGGTGGACGATGCGGTCCCTCTCTCGGCCTTTCGCCCCGCCCTCGGTCGTGAGCTGGAGGGGTGCCTCTCGGAGACACGGGGCTGGACGGAGCGGGTTCGGGCCGTGGAGCGGACCCTCATCGAGGGCCTGGCCAGGAAGGCGGGTCGCCCGGAGCTCCCGGAAGTCGTGGCGGAGTCGATCGAAAGAGGCGGTGGGAGGCAGCCCGTGAGCGGGCTGGCGCGTCGATTCGGGGTCGGTGTCCGCACCCTCGAAAGGCGCTTCCGGCGGGAGGTGGGCCTCTCTCCCAAGCGTCTGGCGCGCATCGTTCGTCTCCAGGGTACGTTCTCTCTCCTCGGTCGCACGGCACGGCCGAGCTGGGCGGAGATCGCCTTTTCCTGCGGTTACTCCGACCAGCCGCACCTCGTGCGTGAATTCCGGGAGCTGACGGGCGAGCCCCCGGCGACCTTTCTCTCGTCGGGTCACGAGCTCTCCGATCACCTCACGGGATTGGTAAGATCGGACGAAGGCGCGGCTCCGTAGGCCGTGGTCGAGAGCGGCGTGACCGCGAGAGAGGTGCTTCGCGATGAAGGCCGACCGCATCTTCGAGACGTCGCTGTATGGCGATGATCTCGATGTGCTGCAGGAGTTCTACACCCGCGTTCTCGGCCTCGAGGTGCTCCAGCGCTTCGACGAGAGCGGGGTCTCGCTGCGGTGCGGGGCCGGAGTGCTCCTCCTCTTCGACGCCGAGAAGACGGCCACCCTCGAGCGCGAGGTGCCGGCCCACGGCGCGAGGGGCGAGGGGCACATCGCGTTTGCGGTCCCGGGATCCGAGCTCGACGCCTGGAGAACGCACCTCGCGCGCCACCGGGTCCCCATCGAGACCGAGGTCGCGTGGGCCTCGGGCGGCCGCTCGATCTACTTCCGGGACCCGGCCGGAAACAGCGTCGAGCTGGCGCCGCCGACGCTGTGGGGCATGCCCGCGCCGTGAGGGAGACGATCCGATGCCGGATCTCGAGGATCTGCGGTTTCCGATCGGACGGTTCGAGGAGCGACCCACCATCAAGGCGTATTTCGAGGATCGATGGGCCGAGCTCCCGGACACGATGCGCGTGCCGATCGCGACGTCGTTGCGGCTCCTCGAGGCGTTGCACGAGCGGTGGGCGGGTCTCCTCCGCGAGCTGGGCCCCGGAGATCTTGCCCGCGAGCTCATCCATCCCGAGTCGGGCGTGGTGCGGCTCGACCGGAACATCGGCATCTATGCCTGGCATGGACGACATCACCTGGCACACATCACGTCTCTTGCCGCGCGTGAGGGATGGGTGTGACGGCCGGGGCTGCCACGATCTTGTGTCCCGAAGCGCCGGGCGACGCCCGTGCGGTGGATGCGGTGGTCACCTCGGCGTTCGGCAATGACGCCGAGGCGCGTCTCGTGCGTCGCCTTCGCGGTCAGGAGGGAGTGTTCTCGCTCGTCGCGCGGAGTGGGTCCGAGCTCGTGGGCCACATCCTCTTCTCGCCGATCGAGGGTCGGGAGCCCGATCGGGGGTTTCGGGGGGTGGGGCTGGCCCCCATGGCGGTGGTGCCCGGGCGACAGAAGCAGGGAATCGGGTCGGCCCTCGTCCGGGATGGTCTCGAGGAGTGCCGGAAACGGAAGCTGGGGCTGGTCGTCGTCCTGGGCCACATCGAGTACTATCCGCGGTTCGGATTCGTTCCGGCGTCGCGCCTGGGTCTTTCCTGTCAATGGCCGGAGGCGGGCGACCACTTCATGGCGCTCGAGCTGATCCCCGGCCATGCCGCCGGTAGCCGTTGACCGTCGCTGTGTCCGCCGCGTCCGCTTCTCTTCTTCCGGAGAGCCGCGTCGTGGGCGAGGGGCCCGTTTCGACACAGAGGACACAGAGAGAAGAGGAGATCACAGAGGAAGAGGTGCAGCGTCGGCCGAAGCGCCCGCCGCTGCGAACCGAGAGGGTGAGGAGAGGGCGAGGCCCGTCCCCGGCTCTTTCCCTGGCCCCTCTTCCCGCGGTGAGGCAACACCGATACCGGTCACGCGGCGCCAGAACGGAGCCAGGCAAGCTCTTGCGTCCGGCCGGGAACGCGGTGGGTGGAGAGACCGTCAGTCGGGCCGCCGGCCACAAGAGTGCCAGGCACCGTTCTGTCACCGTCGCCGTCCCCTTTTTTCCGTCTCTCTCTCCTTGACATCCTGCTACACGTGTAGCACGATCTTCGACACGTGTAGCAGAAAGGAGACCCATGCTTCTCAGCGACGCCGAGTGGAAGGTCATGAAGGTCCTCTGGGAGGGCCACCCTGGAAGCACCCGCGACGTGCTCGAGGGGCTGTCCGGCGATCCCGGCTGGGCCTACACCACGGTCAAGACGATGCTGGCCCGTCTGGAGGAGAAGGGCGTCGTGGCCTCCGAGATGCGCCGCAACACGACCTACTACCGGCCGCTCCTGAGCCAGGACAAGGCGCGCAAGAGCGCTCTCCGGTCCCTCGTGGATCGGGCCTTCGACGGCACCTTCGGCTCCCTCATCCACCATCTGGTGGGCGAGGAGAGGCTCTCTCCCCGCGAGCAGAAAGCGCTTCGCGACCTGATCGAGAGCGAGGAGCGCAAGCCCCCGGGAAAGGCCCGGCGATGACCCTGCATCTCGTCGGACCCTGGTGGGAGTGGGTGACCGCGGTGTCGTGGCAGCTCGTTCCCCTCTTTCTGGTCGTCTTCGGGGCGGATCTCGTCCTGGGCCGAAGATTGTGGTCGGAGCTGCGTGCGGCTCTCTGGCTCCTCGTTCCCCTGAAGCTCGTCTTGCCTCCCACCCTCGTCTCTCCGCTCGGCCTCAGCGCCGGATCGGTCCTCTCCTTCGAAGCGGCCCGTCCCGTCGTCCCCTCCACTTCCTCGCTTCTCGAGGAGGGGGCGTTCCTCCTCTGGATCGTGGTGGGGTCCATCCTCGCTCTGGTGGGGGCCCGCCGTCATCGCGCCAACCTGGCCCGGATTCGCGGCAAGGCGAGGAAGCCGGAACCGGTTCTGGCCACCGTGGCGGCAAGGGCGGCCCGGCTCGTTGGCCTGCGCCGCCTCCCGCGGCTTTGCGTGAGCGAGGCCGTCGCCGGTCCCTGTGTGGTGGGGGTCCTGACTCCCCTGGTGGTTCTCCCCTCCTGGATGGCGGGGATCGGCGAGAGAGCCCTGCTCCATGTCCTCCTGCACGAAATGGCTCACGTCAAGCGACGCGATCCCTTCCGGGCCGTGGTCCTGACCACGTTGCAGATCGTGTTCTGGTTCCATCCCGCGGTGTGGATCGCCGCCTCGCGCTTGCGGACCCTCCGGGAGCTGGCCTGCGACCGCATGGCGGCCTCGTCCCTGCGCTCCGACGCCTCCACCTATCGCGAGACGCTCCTCGCCTTCGCCCGGACCATGGTCGAGACGGGAGGCCGGCTCGGAGCCCTCGGCTTCAGGACGAGGATTCGCGAGCGACTCCTGCTCTGTCCCCGCGAGGAAGCGAGGCCGGCGCCCTGGCGCCGGCTCGTGACCCTTGGTCTCTTCGTGCTCCTCGCGCTCGTCGCTCTTCCCCTCGGGTCGGCTGCGGTGGCCGTTCGCCCGTCTCTGGACAGGGCACCTCTGGAGGCCTCCGAGCACAGGCCTTTCCCGGGGAACCTGCCGGGCTGCCTTGCCCTGCGCTACGTCGTCCTCGGACACATGGCTCGGGAGGGCGGTGTTCCGGACGCGACTCCGAATCGTTGATGCCCCCCCCCGCTTCACGGGGATGACCAGGAAGTAGACCGGTTCGCCAAAGAAAAGGAGAAGAAGATGTCGCCCAGATTGTGCCTGAAATCTTGCCTGACCTCGTTCGTTGCGTTCCTGTTGCTCTCGCCCGCATCCTTCCTGCTCGCCCAGGAGCAGCCGACTCCCGACGAGATCGCCGAGATGATGGGTCGCGCCACGAAGTACACCCAGCCCGGAGACAAGCACGCGGTGCTGCAGCGCCTGATCGGAACCTGGGACACCGAGTTCCGCATCACCATGGCCGGTGCGCAGACTCCGCCCGAGAAAGGACAGTCGGTCTTCTCCTGGCTCATGCCCGGCCGCTGGCTCAAGCAGGAGTCCAAGGGATCGGTCATGGGAATGCCTCACCAGACCTTCTCGATCATGGGCTACGACAACTTCAAGCAGAGCTATGTCGTGACCACGGTGAACACCATGGACACTGCCATGCTGCGGAGCGAGGGTGACCTCGACCAGACCGGAAAGGTTCTCATCACCTACGGGACGCTCGACGAGTACCTGACGGGCGAGCACGACAAGATGGTCAAGTACGTGTGGCGATTCGTCTCCGATGACGAGATCGTGTTCGAGGTCCACGACCTCCCCATCGGCGAGAAGAACACCCAGGTCATCGAGATCAAGTACAAGCGCAAGCAGAGCGCGGGCTGAGAAGACCGGTGGCGCCAGCCCTGGTTCTGGGCCACGGGCAAGCCCCTTCGGCAGGAATCCGCTCCGGAGCTCTCCGCGGCGGATTCCTGCATCCCCTCATCTCACGATCACGATCACCGCGTTCGTCGGCGCCAGCCCCTCCTTCGAGGTCGAGCTGGAGTCGGTGACGATGGCCTGGAACGTCAGGGTGCCGGGCAGGGTCAGCCCCAGGGGGAGGGAGTACACCGTCTGGAGGGGATCCGGCACGGGGAGGCTTGCGTCGCCGCGGCAGCCTCCGAGCCCGTTGAGAATGGTCTGCGCCTGCGGAACGCCTCCCGTCCAGGGCACCGGGAAGACGCAGGATCCCGCGCCATGGGGCAGACGCGTCGTGGAAAGGTCGGTCGGCTCCCCGCTCCACACGAAGAACGCGTAGCGGTACTCCTCGGCGTCTCCGGGAAGAGCCGAGAGGTTGACGTCGATGGGCTGTCCGGGAGCAAGCTCGAGGATCCGGGTTCCGGCCATTCCCGTCTCTCCGTTGACATGGAGGATGTCCACCGGAAGACCTGCGCCACGGTTCACGGCGCCGACCCGGGCGAGGAGGGTGGGGGAAACCTCTGGATCGAGCACCACGAGGAGGCCGCCGCTTCCGCTCATGCCGAGGCCCGAGCCACCGGCCACGAGCTCGGGAAAGCCGTCCGCATCCACGTCCCCGGCCGCCGCCACCGCGTGGCCGAGCGCGATGCCGGGCTGGTTGCCGACCAGTTCCATGAGCACCGAGAAGTCGGCGCCCGAGATGAGCATCACCTTGCCCGCATCGAGGATGCCCGGAGCATCGACTCCCTTGGCACCGATGAGGAGATCCGGGATGCCGTCTCCGTTGGCATCCTCGATCCCGTCGATGGCCGAGCCCAGGCGGTCGTCGCGAAGATCGCCGTCGATCCGCCGGATCAGGGCTCCGGTGGCGCCCGAGTACAGGAAGGCAGAGCCCACGTCGGGAAGGCCACGCGGATTGGAATCCGGGGCGCCGAGCAAGTAGTCCGCCACCCCGTCTCCGTCGATGTCGCCCGTCGCGGTCACCGAGGTGCCGAGATGATCGAAGAAGCCTTCGCCGGCGTGGAGGCGGATCGTCGACAGGTCGGCGCCCGAGATCACGTAGACCAGACCTGCCTGGAGCCGTCCACCGGGTGAGGCCGTGGAGGCGCCGACGATGAAGTCGGGGATGCCGTCGCCGTCGATCGAAGGGATCCAGTCGCAGGACGTGCCGAAGGACGCTCCCGCGTCCGTGCCCTCGAGAACGAAGAGGCGGGCGCCGGTATCGAGGGAAAAGGCTTCGATCCGCCCTGCGTCCTTGGTTCCCCCGGAATCCGCGCCGGGCGAGCCCACGAGGAGATCGGGGAATCCGTCGCCGTCATGGTCTGCGCCCGATGCCAGACAGGCCCCGAAGCGGCCACCCGCCTCGCTTCCTGACAGGACGAGGGGGATCGTTCCGAGGCCCGGCGAATGGATCTCCACGCGTCCCGGTAGCGAAGACGACGCGATGGAGGGTGCGCTGGCCGCGATCTCTCCCCGTCCGTCACCATCGAGGTCCGAGACCGCGCACACCGCCGAGCCCAGACGATCCATCGCGGCAGATCCCGGAATGCGCGCCAGCTCGGTTCCGTCTCGACCGGAGAAGATGAACACCACACCGGTGTCCGACAACTGGTTCTCGTTCTCGAGAGGAACGCCCACGATGATGTCGGGTCGGCCATCGCCGTCGACATCCCCCGCGGAGGCCACGGCCGACCCCAGGGGATTGAAGCTGTCCGCGGCAAGACGGAGAAGGACGGGCGTCTTGCGAGCGACGTACAGCGAGTCGACCGCACCGGCGGCGTTCTGGCAGCGGGGCGATGAGCCCGGGCTGCCCACCAGCACTTCGGCGCCGCCCGGTCGGGGAAGGCTGACCAGGGTCTCGCCGAAACGGCTCGAGGGACTCCGACCGTCGAGGACCCCGAGCTCGAGCAGGCTCATCGAGGAGATCGCGTGCACCACGCCGGAGGTCACCCCGGCCGCGTTCATCCCTTCGGGCGCACCCACGAGGAAGTCGGCCTCGCCGTCGGCATCCAGGTCCGCGGTCTTGCCCAGAGAGGCTCCGAAGAGCTCGCCGGCAGCGCCCGGAAGGCGACCGAGCTCGGCGCCGTCCAGGCCGGACAGGAGGTGGACGTGTCCGGGCGTGGCGGACCCTCCGGGCGCGCCGACGAGGAAATCCGTGATGCCGTCCTGGTCGTGATCCCCCGTGGGGGCGATGGAGGTGCCGAATCTCCCTCCGGAAACAGCTCCCTCGAGGAGCATGAGGGGCTGTCTCCGGCGAGAGTACATCGTCACGAATCCCGTGCCCTGCCGGGCGCCGGGGCTGCCCACGGCGATCTCTTGCCGTCCATCGCCGTCGAGATCGCCGGCAAGGGCGAGGCACCCGCCCAAGTCGTCGCCGGCGAGCCCGAAGCGTCCCTGGCGCAGGATCTGACCGGTTCGCCCCGAAAGGAGGGCCAGCCGCCCGCGGACGGTGGCCGAGCCGGGGCCCGAAGCCAGCACCTCTCCCACTCCGTCCCCGTTCATGTCCTCGAGGACCACGAGGTCGTGCCCCAGCCCTTCGCCCGAGGCCAGGCCATCGGTGCGCCACAGGACCGCTCCCGTGGCTCCCGACAGGGCGAGGATCGCTCCCGAGGGACCCGTCCCCGGGTCGTTGGCTCCGGGTGCTCCCGCCAGGATGTCGCCCACGCCGTCTCCGTCGAGATCACCGGGGCTTGCCACCGCGGTTCCGAGGGCCATGAGCGGCTCGGTCCCGACGGAACGACCGATCTCCTGGCCCGAGGCGGACGAGAACCAGAGCACGATGCCCGATCCGGGAAGTGCGCCTCCGTTGGGCGACCCGGTGACGAGGTCGAGCTTGCCGTCCCCGTCGAGGTCCGGAATCGTGCACAGGTCCTGACCAAGGCCCGCGAAGGAAGTCTCGCCGAGGACCGAGAAGAGATCCCTCGAGAGCAGGTCGGCCCAAAGGGGCGACCCCTCCGAAGGATTGTCCGGGTCGGGAATCGGTGGCCCCGCGCCGACGAGCTTGCCCGTTCCCAGGGCCAGGAAGAGGGCCAGGATCCCGAGAATCGGCATCGAGCCCGGTCCTGCCTTCCGCGATATGCGTCCCTGCCAGTTCCTCTCTTGATCAAGCTGCATGGTGCCTCTGGCCCTTCTCCCGGATTCTGGCGTCCGGGTTTGTCCTGGGGGGGCGAGATGGCGTTGCTGCTCTCTGTGATGCGTCCCCGAATCTCCCGTAGGGGGGCGCTCGGCTCTCCAGGGGAAGTGTAGGCGAGGCTCCTCCCCCTGGCAAATTGCCGCTGCCGGGGCCTCTCCCCGGTCACCGCCCAACCCGATGCCGTCCAAGGGGGAGAGCCCGGGAGATCCTTTTTGTTTTTTTCCGTCCGGGGGCCTTTGGATCGTCCTGATCGCGGTCCCGACTCAGGGGCTTGGCTTGGGGTGGGGCATTCCACTATCCTGGGCGGCAGGGAGCGATCCGGCTTCCCCGTTTCCGGGACGCGAATGCCATGATGCCAGATGAAGACAAGAACCGACCCGAAGTGAAGGCCGCCCCCACCGGGGAGGCCTCCGCGGAGCCTCGCGAGGAAAGTCTCTCCGAGCGTGCCGACCCGTCCGAGGCGAGCGCCGCACCGCAAGGGGAAGAGACGGCGGTGGCGATGGCGGAGGAACCCGGTGAGAAGGCTCCGCCGGACAAGAAGAAGCGGGGCCCGCGTCCGACGGGTCCCCGTCGTCGGCCCAAGGGCGAGGCGCGCCCCCGTCCGGGACCGATGGGGATCGTCACGGCCATCGAGGGCGATGTCGTCCATCTCGACCTGGGAACGAGCGGGCGCGGGGTCATCGGACTCGATCAGTTCGAGAAGGCTCCGGAGGTGGGAGAGAAGCACCAGTTCTCTCTGGTCAGCATCGACGAAGGCGTGTGGAGGGTGAGCCGGCGGGAGGAGCAGACCGACGAGGCCTGGAGCAAGATCGTCGTGGGCAGGGAGGTCGACGGGGTGGTGGTCGGCACGAACTCCGGTGGCCTCGAGCTCGACATCGGGCTCGTTTCGGCCTTTCTTCCCTCCTCCGAGATCGCCTTTCATCGCGTCACCGATCTCGCTCCCTTCGTGGGGCAGTCCTTGTGCTGCGAGGTTCTCGAGGTCGTTCGCAAGCGTCACCGGGTGGTCGTCTCCAGGAAGGCAGTGCTCGCCCGCCAGAAGCAGAAGGTGCGCGACGAAAGGCTCGCCACCCTGTCCGTGGGGCAGGTTCTCGAGGGAAAGGTCGCCCGCCTGGAGCCCTTCGGCGCCTTCGTGGACATCGGAGGCATCAACGGGCTCGTCCACGTCACGAACATGGCCCATCACCGTGTGACCGATCCCAAGACGATCCTGCGCAAGGGGCAGAAGATCGAGGTGAAGATCCTCGAGATCCAGGAAGAGGGACGGCGCATCGGACTCGGCATCAAGCAGCTCCAGCCCGATCCCTGGGAGGAGGCGGCGGCTCGATTCCCCGCCGGAACTTTCCTCCGGGCCAAGGTGGTGCGCCTGGCCGAGTTCGGGGCCTTCGTGGAGATCCTTCCCGGGATCGACGGTCTGCTTCACAAGTCGCGTCTGTCGCCCGACAGGGTGGACAACGTCCAGGACGCGGTCTCGGTCGGCGAGGAGATCTCGGTGGCCGTGCAATCCGTCGATGCTGGCTCGCGCCGCATCTCGCTCACCCGCGTCAATGCGCGCGGAGACCTCATCGACTCCGCCGAGGACGTGGTGGTGGAAGCGGAGCCGGAGCGGGAGGCGCCGGCGGAGGACATGGGGCCGGCCGGCACCAACCTCGGCGCCCTCCTGCGAGCCGCCCTCGAGAAGCGAGGGGGGAAGGACGCCTGATTTCCGGCGCCCGCCTCGACAGGACTCTCCCATGACCGATCGCGTCCTGCCCGATGGCGATCTCGAGTTCATCACAGGAACGATCGAGAAGCTCGTCCAGGGCGGCCAGGGTCTCCTGCGTACGGAGAGTGGCGCCACCTTGGTGCCCAGGACCGCCCCCGGCGATCGGGTGCGCGTCGGGGTGGAGCCGACGTCCCGGGCAGCGGCCCTGGTCCGGAAGGTGGAGATCCTCGCTCGCGGTCCCGGAAGGCGCGATCCCCCCTGTCCTCACTTCGAGCGCTGCGGCGGCTGCGACCTCCAGCATCTGGAGGACGATCTCCAGCTCCGGGCCAAGACCGCGGCTGCACTGGAGACCCTGCGGCGAATCGGTGGGCGGGAGGACTTGCCCTCACCCGAGGTCTTCGGCGCCGAGCCCTGGGGGTACCGGATGCGAGCGCGGGTGCACCTCGAGAGGAGAGCCGGTGTCGTCCGCGCCGGTTTTCACGAGCGCGGGACGACGGAAGTGCTCTCCCTCACGTGTTGCAAGGTGATGGCGCCCGAGCTCGAGAAGGCGCTGGTGAGCCTTCCGTCTCTCGTCGGAACAGGCCGGCTTCCACCGGAGGTCTCCCTTGCTCTGGGAGACGACGGGACCGTTTGCGCGGACCCGGCCGTGCCGGGACTCTCCTCCTCGGCGGTGAGCATGAGCGTGGGCGGGCTCGCCTTTTTCTTCGATGCCGGGTGCTTCTTCCAGGCTCATCGGTCTCTCCTTCCTCGTCTGGTCCAGGAGGTGATCGGAGACGCGAGGGGAGAGCTCGCCTACGACCTCTACTCCGGCGTCGGGCTCTTCGCCCTGCCGCTGTCGCTTCGCTTCAAGAGGGTGGTGGCGGTGGAGTCCGATTCCCGGACGGCGGGCTTCGCCCTCGGCAACGCGAAGAGAAACGGGAGGACCAACGTGGAGGTGCGACCCGTTCCGGTGGAGAAGGCGATCCGGGAGCTTCCGGCAGGGACGGACCTGGTGGTGGTCGACCCGCCGCGGTCCGGTCTGCCCGGGAAGGTGGCGGCGTGTCTCCTCGAGCGGCGACCCGGGGTCATCTCCTACGTTTCCTGCCACGCCGCGGCTCTGGGGCGCGACCTGAAGAGACTCGGGACGGCATACCGGCTGCAGAAGCTGAGCTTCCTCGACCTGTTCCCGCAGACGGGGCATCTGGAGATCGTGGCGAGTCTGCGGGGATGAGACTCCTGCCCACGAGGTGAAGGGCCGATGCCATCGGATGACGACACCGGCCCTTCCCGGGAGAACCTGGCCACGGTTGCCTGGAGAAGGCTACCGTCTAGCCGCGAGAGCGTTCAGCGGCGGAGTTCTTGAGAACCAAGAAGTGTTTGTGCTCTCCAGTGCGAATGCCCAGGCGAACCCCTCTTTCGAGGTCTTGCTTGGCAAGCGCGGCCTGGAGCTCCTGGATCGTTGCCACACCATGTCCCTGGACGGACTCGATCACGTCGTTGACCCGGATCCCCGAGTGGGCAGCGAGCCCGCGCGGATCGAGAGAAGTGACGAGCACTCCTTGCCCCACGGCAAGGCCGAGGCGGCCCGCCATGTCCCCGGTGAGATTCTGGAGACCCATGCCAAGATCGTTCTGCTCGGCGGACGCCGCCGTCTGACTCGTGGTGGTGGGGAGCGTGCCCAGCTTCACCTTGACGGTCGTGTTCGATCCGGCCCTGAAGACGTCGAGATTCACCATCGTCCCCGGGTCGGTCATGGCGACCGTGTTCCGGAGCTCGTTGGCATCCTTGACGTTGGTGCCATCCAGCCCGGTCACGATGTCTCCCTCCTGAAGCCCTGCCTGTGCCGCCGGAGTTCCTTCCTTGACCTCACTCACCACCGCCCCTTGCGAGCCCGGGTAGTTGAAGGTCTTCCCCAGGTCCTGATCGACGTCCTGGATCATGACGCCCAGATAGCCCCGGGAAACCATTCCGTCCCGAAGGATTCTGTCCATGATCCTGGTGGCCAGGTTGATGGGGATGGCAAAGCCGACACCATTGGATCCACCGCTACTGCTGGCAATCGCCGTGTTGATCCCGATCACCCGGCCATCGAGGTCGAGGAGGGGACCGCCGCTGTTACCGGGATTGATGGCAGCGTCGGTCTGAATGAAATCCTCGTAGTCGACGATTCCGACCCTGCTTCTTCCCTTGGCACTCACGATTCCCGTGGTGATGGAGCAGGTCAGGCCGAAGGGATTGCCGGCCGCGACCACCCAATCTCCGACGCGGATGAGACTCGAGTCTCCCAGAGGTAGGGGCGCCAGACCCAGGGCCTCGACCTTGAGCACGGCAATGTCCGTGGCCGGATCCGAGCCCAGGACCTTGGCGGCCAGGGACCGGCCGTCCTGGAGAATGACCCGGATGTCTTCCGCGCCATCGATGACGTGATGGTTGGTGAGGAGAATCCCCTTGCCGTCGACGACGAAACCGGTGCCCTGTCCCTGCTGAGATCGGTCGTTCGGTCGGTTCGAAGGCCCGGGCCCGAAGAATCGCTCGCGAAGCTCGGGCGGGAGGAGCTGATCAAAGGGAGAGCGGAAGTCCGGCCCCTGCGCCTGGGCGGCGGTGTGAATGACCTTGGTTGCCTGCACCGTGATCACCGACGGCGAGACATCCGCCGCAACCCGGGCAAAGGCATCCGACAGCGCCAGCGCGGCTGACTTGCCAGAAGCGGCATGGATGTCGCTGGCCCGGACTCCCTCGGTCATGAGCAGAGCCGAGACCCCGAGCCCGGCGGCCATGAGGGATCCCATGAGGAACAGGCTCATCGTTCGAGACGGCGCCTTCGAGGCAGTTGAGTGAGCTCTCATTTGACTTCTCCTGCGCTGACGCGCGTGAGGGTCGCTGGCAACACCTTTTCTTCACCCACGGGACGCTTGGCTGTCACGTCCTGACGCGTGGGCCGGCGCTCCGGAGCGACCGTCCGGGGCGGCCCTTCGATTCCTGGCAAGTGTCATGCCAACGGTGTGACCGGGGAAGAGAGCAAAGAGGGATGCGGAGAGCGAGCCCTGTCGCCGAGGGCTGCGACAAGTTGACGGAGAGTGAAGGTGATCCGCGTCAGCCTGACGCACGCCGGACGACCGGATCGGGGTCAATCCGTCCGGTCGGCCTTGAGCTTTCTCTGGAGCGTCCGCACGGAGATTCCGAGGACCTCGGCGGCGCGAGTGCGGTTTCCCCCCGCTTGCTCCAGCGCGAGCTGGATGGCCTTGTTCTCGAGCTCCGTGAGATCGAGGGTGCCCTCGGATGGCGAGGGGGATGCCTTGCCGTCGGGCGCCATCCATCCGGGGATGGATCGGGAATGGATGGTCCGCTCGGTGGCGGTGACGATGAGGCCCTCGAGAACATTGCGCAGCTGCCGGACGTTTCCGGGCCAGTCATAGGCCATGAGCCGTTTCATGGCGTCGGGCGAGATCTCCCGGCAGTCCCGGTGCGTTCTCGAAGAGATCTCGTCGAGAAAGAGCCGGGTGAGTAACGGAATGTCCTCCTTGCGTTCCCGGAGAGGGGGAATGGATATCTTCACCACGTGGACGCGGTAGTACAGGTCTTCCCGGAAGGCTTCCTCGCGCACAAGGCTCTCCAGATTCCGGTGGGTTGCCGCGAGGATGCGAGTATCCGTGGAGATCTCGCGGTTCGAACCCAGGGGGGTGACCGTTCGTGTCTCGATTGCGCGCAGGAGCTTGGCCTGAAAGTCGAGCGGAATCTCCCCGATCTCATCGATGAAGAGGGTGCCACCATCGGCCGCCTCGAATTTTCCGACTCTTCTGTCCGTGGCTCCGGTGAATGCGCCCTTGACGTGACCGAACAGCTCGCTCTCGATCAGGGTGGAGGGAAGTGCAGCACAGTTGATGGCCACGAAGGGCTTGTCGTGTCGGGAGCTCAGTCGATGCAGCGCCCGGGCCACGAGCTCCTTCCCGGTTCCGCTTTCGCCCTCGATGAGTACCGTGGTGGGGGCATCGGCCACCAGCTGGATCTGCTCGAAGACCCGTCGCATGGGCGGGCTGCCTCCCACGATCTCACCCAGGGCGTCCTGCTTGCGCACGGTCCTGCGCAGTGAGACGAGCTCACGGGCCATGCGGGACTTGTCCACGGCCTGTCGAACCAGGCTGGCCAGCTCGTGCGGATTGGCCGGCTTGGTCAGGTAGTGGAAGGCACCATTCTTGAGGGCGGCGACGGCTGCCCTCTCGCTGCCACGACCGGTAAGGAGGAGAACCGGGACGTGGGGGACACGCTCCTGCACAGCGGCGAGAACGGCCATGCCGTCGGTATCGGGCATCACGAGGTCGGTGACGACTGCGGCCACGTTCTCGTCAAGCTGCTCGATGGCCGCTCGACCCGTGGCCACGGAGATGACGCGAAGTCCTTCGCTCTCGAGGAAGTCCTGGGTCGAGCGACGACTCGAGGCATCGTCGTCGACGAGAAGCACCAGATCGTCATGGGATGCCATCAGGCCCGATCCTCCGGGGTGTGACGCGCCTCCGATGAGCGCGCTGGCCTTGTCACCGGAAGGTCGACGAAGAAGGTCGCACCCTTTCCTGGAGATGATTGCACGGACAGGGTTCCACCCGAGTCCTCCACCAGATTCCGGGCAATGGAGAGGCCGAGTCCGTATCCCTTCTCCTTGGTCGTGAAGAAGGGATGGAAGATCTTGGGTAGCACGTCCGCGGGAATGCCCGGCCCGGTATCGGAAACGATGATCCGGACCTTGCCCGTGGTCTTCGCGACCTGGACCCGTAGCGTTCCTCCATCGGCCATGGCTTGCCGGGCATTGTGCAGAAGGTTCAGGATGACCTGACGCAGTCGCCGGGTATCCATGTTCACGAACACGTCGCCGAGCCCCGGGCTGACCGCGAGGTCAACCGCAATCGAATGATCGCGCAGCTCGGGCTCCAGAAACTCGACCAGCTCTCTCGTTGTCCGGGCCGGTCGAGATGGAATCGGGTCAGGGGGTGCAGGAGCACCGAAGGCAAGAATGCCCTGGGCAAGCTCGTCGAGTCTCAAGATCTCGGCCTCCATTCGATCGAGTTGAGAGAGTACCTCCTCGGGTCCGCGGTCCGGAGGTCCGGAGCCTGTGGCCACGGCACGGGGAGAGAAGGCAAGGATTTCCCGGAGGCGGTTGCGAATGGATGCGGCCTGCATCCGGAGGGAATTGAGAGGGTTGCGCACCTCGTGCACCACTCCCTCCACCAGAGTACCGAGCTCGGCGAGATGGAGACGGCGCGTTTCGGCCAGGCGTGAACGCGAGGCCCGGAAGGCGAGGCTCCAGATCGCACCCGACGTGACGAGAAGCGTGGCCATGGAGGCGAAGCCCAGGATCCAGAGAAGACCGACGAGCCAGGAACGCTCCGAGGTGGTCCGGGTCTGGATGACGTCCCCGGAGATTCCGAGATTCAGGGTACCCAGCAGGTGGCCGCCGTGCAGCACGGGCAGACTGCAGTGAAGGACGAGAGAGTTCTCCTTGGACTGGATCTCGACCATGGTCATGTCGTCGTCCGCGATCCAGGGAGGGGCAGATTCTCGAATCCGTGGGACGTCGACGCTGGTGCCCTCGTGGATGGCCACGTCACCGGTGGGCAAGGCCAGGAAGATGTAGATCGGCCCCTTCTTTCCGTCGATGATGTCCCTCATCAGCGGAATGATGAGCGGGCGAAGCCGAAGCAGTATGGCTTCGTCGAGAGTCCCCGTTCCGGTGGCCTTCGCTTCCGATTCGAAAGAGGTCGTCACTCGCTCGCGCAACCTCCGGAGTCGCTCTCGACCGTTTTCGAGGAGCCCGGTGCGAATGGATTGGCCGAGGTGACTCGTGCCGACCTCGAGGGCGGCGATCACCACACCCGTGAGGACGACCACGCTCGCGATCAGGACCGCGAGGAGCTTCTTGTTCAGTGAGGTGTCGGCGTTCACGGTCGACCTCGGTCCAGGGGCCCGCAGGCGGGTGAGCCGGATGGGTCTGGGATGCACGGCCCACGACTCCCGGCAGGGTCCCGAGGAAGGAGGGTACCAAGCAAGGGGCAGGTTGGGTGCAGGCCACGCCAGCGGGCCCCTGGTCGTTAGCGCTTCCCGTCTAGGCCGTGCAGATGCTTCGCCGCGCGAAGACCTCGAGCCCACCCATCCAGCACAGGCCCCCGACCCCGAGGAGGGTGGCCGCGCTCCGGAAGGGGATGGTGCCCGCCTCGAGGATCTTGCCCGGCTGATAGTAGTCGAGTACGCCGAGGAACGCGAACGGTCGCGCCGGCTCCCACATCTGGCACAGGAAGTTCAGCAGGAACGAGGCGAGGAGGAGGCCGAAGACGACACCCACCGCCTTGCCTCGCCGGTTGCTGAGCGCGGAGACGAGGAAGGCGACGCCACCCACGGCCACGTACAGACAGCCGAGGTTGGCAAGGACGAGAAGAACGCGCGAGGTGGCGGGACGAAGGTCTTCCTCGAGGCTCGCCGCGCCCCAGAAGTACCCCACCGACCCGAGCCCGATCACGACGGCGCCGGAGAGGATCCATACCACCGACTCGGCAAGGAACACGAACCGACGCGACACGGGAAGGCCGAGGAGAATGTCGATGGTTCCGCGGTCGATCTCTCCCGCGGGCAGGCGCGTGCAGAGGAGGATCTCGTGGGCCCAGATGAGGGAGAGCACCACGGGATGAACCCAGACCAGGGCCTGGAAGAGCTGCGACGAGAGCTGTCCCTCGGGGTCGACGCCGAAGAGGCCCTTCAGGATGACCTTCAGGAAGGGGAGGCTTTCCATGAGCGCTCCCACCTGCCCCTGGATCTGGGGCAGGATGAAGAGAAGAACGCGCTCGACGGCGAGAAGGCCGAGGCCGATGAGCAGCGTGGCGACCCACACCTCCCTCACCGTCTTGGCGAGCAGTCCCCGCATCATGGCCCGCTCCTTTCCTCGCCGTAGTAGCGGTAGAACAGGGTCTCGAGGTCCGGGGGCCGGATGGCGATGTCGGCCAGGGGCTGGGCGGCAGCCCAGGAAAGGAGCTCGTGGATCTCGCCGGTGAGGTTGCAGGTCCAGCGGGTGCCGTTCCTCTCCACCACGTCGAGAAGCGAGGGAGGGTCGATGCTTGCCGCGGCGCCGCTGTCGAAGACGAGATCGACCCGTCGACGTGCTCGCTTGCGCAGCGACTCCAGGCTCTCGTCGGCGACCAGGCCTCCGTCGCGCACGATGGCCACGCGATGGCAGAGCTGCTCGACCTCGGCCAGCGAATGGCTGGAGAAGAGAACCGTGTGTCCCGCATCGGCGAGCATTCTCAGACGTCGGGCCAGGACCTTTTGCATGAGAGGATCGAGCCCCGAAGTCGGCTCGTCGAGGATCACCAGACGAGGTCGGTGAACGAGGGCGAGAAGCAGTCCCAGCTTCTGCCGGGTGCCTCGCGACATGGAGCTCGCCTTGAGGTCGAGGTCCAGCTCCAGCTCTTCAGCCAGCTCGCGCCCGGGGGCCTCGAGGGAGCGGCGGCGGATCTTGCCCGCGAGATCGAGGAGGAGGTGTCCCGTGAGCCAGGGGTAGAGCCGGAGGTCGCCGGGGATGTAGCCCACATCTTCTTTGATGCGGCGGCTCTCCCGGTGACAGTCGCGGCCGAAGATTCGCGCCTCTCCGCTCGAAGCCCGCAGGAAGCCCATGAGGATGCGGATGGTCGTGGTCTTGCCCGCGCCGTTCGGTCCGAGGAAGCCGAAGAGGCAGCCTTCAGGAACGTGAAGATCCACCTCACGGATGCCGATCCTCTTCCCGTAGAAGCGGGTCAATCGGTGGGTGCTGATCACGTCCATGCCGGGCTCCGGTCCGGGCGATCTGCCCGGGGGCTCACCGTTCTACGACGGGATGGGGTCGGGGATCCTGGCTATCTGGGAGTCTGGCTGACCACCACTCCCTCGATCACCACCCCCGTGCAGTGGGTCGTGTACTCGAAGGGGTCCCCGTCGAACAGGGCGAGGTCTCCGTCCTTGCCGGGCTCCAGAGATCCCACGCGATCCTCGATGCCGAGGATGCGCGCCGCAGAGAGGGTGATTCCACTCAGGGCCCTGTCGAATGCGAGGCCGTTGGCGGCGGCGAGGGCGGCCTCGAACAGGACGACGCGCGTCTTGGGCACGTATCCCTCGAATCCGCTCTGGAATGCGAACGGAATGTCCGATTCGGCGAGGCGGGCCGCGGTCTCGAAGCTGGAGTTCTCGAGGACTCCACGGGTACGGGCCATGGGCGGATGGAGGATGACCGGAAAGCCCGAGGCCTTGATCCGATCGAGGACGAGATGAGCCTCGGCCACGCCGTCGAGAACGAGGTTGATGTCGAACTCCTCGGCCACCCGGAGAGCGGACAGGATATCGTGGGCGCGGTGGACGGTGACGAGAAGCGGCATCTCCTTGTCGAGCACCCGGACCAGAGGCTCGAGACCCAGGTCGCGCGGGGGCGGTTCGGGGGCCTTCTTCTCGGCGTTCTCCTCGTCCGGATCTCCGCCCGAGCCGTCGCGTGCCTTCTCCTGCTTGCGCCGGTATTCCCCGGCTTTCAGAAGCTCGGCCCGCAGAAGGGCGATGACCTTGGACCGCGTCCCCGGAGTCTTGCCGTCGGCGCCTCGGGCCTGATCGCCGATGGTGCAGGCGATCATGGCGCTCTCCACGACGGCGTCGACGTCGACGCCGCGTCCCGAGGTCTTGACGATGACGGTCTGTCCCGAGATCAGGGCTCCCGGAGCGGGACCGGTGTGGACCGTGGTCACGCCGAAGCTGCGAATCCACGCCACGAGCTCCTCGCGCGCGTTATACGCGTCGAGTCCGCGCAGCTCGGGCTGCATGGCCGAGGTGTGGTCGAGCTGATCCTGGTCGTGGGACTGGTTGTAGATCCCTGACAGGCCCACCACGCTGTGGGCGTCGATGAGACCAGGGGTGACGACCGCGGCCTCGAGGACCCGGAATCCCTCGGGAATGAGCACCTCGGAGCTCTTGCCCACGGCCGTGATCTTCCCCTCGCGAACCACCACCACCCCGTTCTCGATGGGTTCGCCGGCGAGGGTGTGCACGACCCGACCCTTCACCGCGATCTGGGCCGAGGCGGCGCACGGAAGGAAGGCGGAGAGACCGAAGAAAAGACCGATCTTCAGCGTGGTGAACCCGGGAGTCATCGTACATCTCCGGTGCAGCAGGAAGAGTCCTCGTCGCGGTCGTGCGATGCGCCGTAGCCACCGGTGGCCACGAGCCGATCTTCCGGATCGGAACGATCGAAGACCTTCTCGCCTTCCACCCAGGTCTCGAGGACGTGAGTGTAGACGGAGAGGGGGTCTCCGGAGAGGATCACGAAGTCGGCGTCCTTGCCTTCCTCGAGGGATCCGATCCTCTCCTCGAGGTCGAGCATCTTCGCCCCGGAGAGTGTGAGCCCCGCCAGCGCTGCCTGTCGTGACATGCCGGCTCGGGCCGCCAGCCCTGCCGAGCGCATGAAGAGTCGGGAGTCGGTGATGAAGTCGTCGGTGTGGAAGGCGACGAGCACGCCCGCCTTTTCCAGGATGGCACCGGTCTCCAGGCGGAGGTCGGCGGCTTCCAGCTTCCCTCCCGGGCTGTCGAGCACGATGATCGAGCAGGGGGCGCCGGATCGAGCGATCTCGTCGGCGACCTTCCAGCCCTCGCTGACGTGATGGAGGACGACCCGGAAGCCGAACTCCTCGGCCAGTCGCAGCACGGTCAGGATGTCATCGTGGCGGTGGGTGTGGTGGTGGACCACGCGCTTTCCGTCCAGCACTTCACCCAGCGCCTCGAGCCCCAGGTCGCGCGACGGCTTCTTGTCCTCCGATTCCGCGTCGGCGCGCTTGCGCCGGTACTCCTGGGCCTTCACGTAGACCTCGCGAACGAGCGAGGCCGCCTTGGCCCGGGTTCCGGGGAAGGGCGGGCTGCCCTGCGGGTTGGTCCCGTTGGCCATCTTCATGCCCCCGCGAATCCAGCCGCTCTCATCGGGCAGGAGAAGCTCGTCGATGGTGTTTCCTCGGCGGAGCTTCAGGTAGACGGTCTGCCCGCTCATGAGATGACCGGAGCCGGGCATGATGTTGACGGTGGTGAGCCCCCCGGCGCGGGCGCGGGTGAAGCCCTCGTGGCGAACGTTGATGGCGTCGAGCGCCCGGGCGTCGGGCTGAATGGGTGAGGAGCGGTCGGCGCCCGAGACCTGACCCACATGGCTGTGGGTACAGATGAGCCCCGGAAAGAGAACCTTGCCCCGGACGTCGCGCCGCTCCGCATCGCGCGGTATCGAGATCGAGGCCCGGGGGCCCACGGCGAGGATGCGTCCCTGGTGGATGACCAGGCAACCGTCATCGATCTCGGCGCCGGCGATGGGAATGATGTGGGCGCCCTCGAATGCCATGGGCTTTTCCTGAGAGGTGGCGGGAGGAGCCGCCAGCAGGAGAAGCGGCAGCAGAAGGGCTGCAGCGATGGACTTCTTCACGCGACGGTCCCTCGTTTCTCGGCTCTTCGTGCGTCGGTCATTCACGATGGCTCCAGGTGCCTCCCCTGCGCGCCGGCAAGAACGGTGCCTGGCACCGTTCTTGCCGGTGCCGTTGTCGGCGATCACGGGCCGGCCGGCGTGGCGGCATTCATGCCCAGGCTTCGGGCCAGGAAGGCCCACAGGTCGGTGGTCTCCTCGATCTGCTTCGTCGTCGGCTTGCCCGCCCCGTGGCCGGCCTTCACGTCGATCCGGATGAGAATGGGAGCCGACCCCGCCTGGGCCTCCTGGAGCCGGGCCGCGAACTTGTAGCTGTGGCCGGGAACGACCCGGTCGTCGTGATCGGCGGTGGTGATGAGGGTGGGCGGGTAGGCGGTGCCATCCTTGACATTGTGCAGGGGAGAGTACGCGCGGAGAGCCTCGAACTCCTCCGGGTCATCGGAGCAGCCATAGTCGGAAACCCAGGCCCAGCCGATGGTGAACTTGTGGAAGCGAAGCATGTCGAGGACGCCGACCCCGGGCAGGCAGGCTCCGTAGAGATCGGGCCTCTGGGTCATGCAGGCGCCGACGAGGAGGCCGCCGTTGCTCCTTCCCGAGATGGCGAGCTTCTTCTTCGACGTATAGCGCTCGGCAATGAGGTACTCGCCTGCGGCAATGAAGTCGTCGAAGACGTTCTGCTTGTGCAGCTTGGTTCCCGCCTCGTGCCAGTCGCGTCCGTATTCCCCCCCGCCACGGAGGTTGGCCACGGCATAAACCCCTCCCATCTCCATCCAGACCAGATTGCTCACGCTGAAGGAGGGAGTGATGGGAATGTTGAAGCCTCCGTATCCGTAGAGGAGCGTCGGGTTGTCGCCGGTGCGACGGATTCCCTTCTTGTGCACGATGAACATCGGGATCTTCGTGCCGTCCTTGCTGGGATAGAACACCTGTCTGGTCTCGTAGAGGGCCGGGTCGAAGTCCACCTTTGGCTGGCGGAACACGGTGCTCTTCCCCGAGGCGACGTCGTAGCGGTAGACCGTGGTGGGAGTGGTGAATCCGGTGAACGAGTAGAAGGTTTCGGTGTCGGTGCGCTTGCCTCCGAATCCCCCCGCCGATCCGATGGTCGGGAGCTTGACCTGGCTCTGGAAGGTCCCGTCGAGGTCGTGCACGGCGACCCGGGTGTGGGCGTCCTCGAGCAAAGTGACGAGAAATCGATTTCCGACCACGTTCACGTCCCGCAGGGTGTTCTTGGATTGGGGCACCACTTCCTTCCACGCACTCCTCTGCGGGGTCCGGGTGTCGATCGCCATGAGGCGATAACGCGGGGCGTCGAGGTCGGTGTGGAACCAGAATACCGGGCCATCGTTGCCCACGAACCCGTAGGCCGCGTCGAAGTCATCGAGGAGGCGGACCACCTCCGAGCTCGGATCGGTGAGATCCTTGTAGTAGACGCGATTCTTCTCCTCGGTGCCCTGCCAGACCGAGATGATGAGGTAATGACCATCCTCGGTGACGCGGCCTCCGAAGCCCCATTCCTTCTGATCGGGTCGCTCGTAGACGAGAACATCCTGGGGCTGGGACGTTCCGATGCGGTGGAAGAAGAGCTTCTGGAAGTAGTTGGCCCCTTCCATCTCCTCTCCGTCCTCGGGGGCATCATAGCGGCTGTAGAAGAAGCCACTGCCATCAGGCTTCCAGGAGGCGCCGGAGAATTTGATCCACTTCAGGTGGTCGTCGAGATCCTTGCCGGTCTCGACGTCGCGAACGCGGAACTCCCTCCAGTCGGATCCGGAAGCGGAGGTGGAATAGGCGAGGAGCTTTCCGTCATCGCTGGGCACCCACATGCCGAGAGCGACGGTGCCGTCCTCGGAAAGCGGATTCGGGTCGAGAAGGACGCGGGGTGTGTCCGCGAGGTTCTTGACGGTATAGACCACGCTCTGGTTCTGGAGGCCGTCGTTCCGGGTGAAGAAATAGCGATCCCCTCTCTTCACCGGGATGCCGTACTTCTCGTAGTCCCACAGCTCGGTGAGGCGGCTCCGGATGGCGTCGCGTCCGGGGATGCTCTCGAGGTATCCATAGGTGATCTTGTTCTCGGCATCGATCCAGGCCCTGGTGGCAGGGGCGTCGAGGTCCTCGAGCCACCGGTACGGATCGGCGACCTTCGTGCCGTGGTAGCTCTCGACCGTGCTCCCCTTGACCGTCTTCGGGTAGGCGAACGTCGTGGCGGTGGCAGCCCTGGTCTCGGCGGTGCCGAAGGGAGGAGTGGAGCAACCGACGAGCAGGAAGGACAGGGTCAGAAGGATGGCCGCAAAGGGCCGTGGTCGATGCATGGCGATTCTCCGGGCGAGTCTTCTCTTCGGGGCCGAATGACGCCCCATGGTACCCGGTAGGTGCCCCGATTTCGACCAGGGGACCAAAAGTCAGGTCGTGGGGATGGGCCCGGTCAACGGCGCGAGGGGGAGGATGAGGTCGGCTCGCCCAGCACCACCACCGTCACCCGGCGTCGATGGGGACGCATCCGGTGCTCCCACAGGAAGATGCCCTGCCAGGTACCGAGGTCACAGCTTCCCTCACGCACGGGAATCCCGATCGATGTCTGCGTGAGGATGCTGCGCACGTGGGACGCCATGTCATCGGGCCCCTCGCAGGTGTGGACGAAGGAGGGGTCGCCGTCCGGGACGAGTCTCCCCAGGAACGTCTCGAGATCGGTCCTGACGTCGGGGTCGGCGTTCTCGGATACGATGAGGGAGGCGCTGGTGTGGTGGATGAAGACCGTGCACAGGGCCTGTCGGACCCCGGACCGGCGGACGATCTCCTGAACCTCGTCGGTGATCTCGCAGATGCCCCGGCCGCGGGTCGAGACGGTGAAGGAGTCCATGTGGAGCATGGAGGGAGGGTAATACCCGGAAACGCCGAAGGCGAGAGCCGCGGTGTCGCGTCTCTCGCCTCCGGATCGCCGAATCTATAGGATCGCCGCGCTCGATCTCAGAGAGGATCGGGCGGATCGTTGTCGGGAGCCTTGACCCGGAAGATCTGGATCGTCTTGGCCGACATCATGAGCTCGAAGCTACCGTCGTCGGCGCGCTGGATGGTGCCCAGCACCGCCACCACATCACCGTTGATGACCGCAGTGATCTCGGCCTCGAGGTCGTTGATCTTGACCTCGGTCTCACCCTCGATCATGCGAATGCGCAGACTGTGGCGGCCCAGGTTGAGGTAGAACTCGGAGGTCTCGGTGTCGAGGCGGGTCACCCGTCCGCGGAGCAGGGTGGTCTTGCCCGGCCCCTTGACGCTCACGCCCACCACGGTGTGGGCCTGGAGAACGCGGGTCTTCGGATCCTCGGTGTCGAAGTATCCGGTGGCGCGAACCAGGTCACGAACCTCGAAGTCGCCGATCTCGGCGCGGGCACCGTCGCGATTGAGCACCGTGTTCGGGTTGACCTTGATCCGGTGGATGCGCTGGCGGAGGGAGACGAGGAGAGTGCTGTTCTCCTTGTCGAAGCCATAGATCCGTCCCCGAAGCGTCACCTCCTGGGCGAGCGCCTCTCCGGCGAACGAGAGGAAAAGGGCGAGAAGCATCCCCAGCGTCGTGAGTCTCATGAAGTCTCCTTTCTTCCAGGCCTCGATGAATACCCGCCCCCGGAACCCCACCACGGCGGGACGGTCGTCACGAGGGCACTGGAGCAAAGGGGAGTCCGGAGCTCCGAAAATACGGGGTGAGGGTGGCAACCGTCGCCCTGCCCGGTGGTTGGCCGGGGCCGTTCTCGACCCTGATCGGGGGCGCTGGAACGGGTCCGTGTCCACGGGAAGCGACGCCGGAGGCAGTTCTGGCTGCAAACCCTTCCAGGGAAAACTCTTGTGGTGGGTAGCATTTTGTCGACAGGGTGGGGAGGAATCGACCTCGCGGTTCGTAGAGCATCTCAGGCCGAACGATCCCCCGAAAAGTCGGTCCAAGCTCGCTCTCCGCAGCCGGGCGGCGTCCCGTCTTGCAGGAGGCATCTGACACCCCCGACGCGTCCGGTCCCAGGGGACCTGGGGCGCATGCAACATCCCGAGAGGAGGAATCTCATGCTGGTCTTGCTGAAGCCGGTCGCGGCATCCCTGATCGTGAGCGCCACTGCGCTCTTCATGTGTCCCGGAGAGGAGAGCTGTCCGGGTGGCACCTGCTCCAAGGCTGTCGCCTCGTGCGAGAAGGCCGCCCCCTGTACCGCCAGTGTGGCCTGTGACGGCGGCAAGGCGGTGAGCACGGTGGCTCGCGTGGCCCCGACCCCGGACACGAGGTGCCGCATCATCGTCAACGGCAAGGAGGTCAACAGCGCCTCGTGCGCGACCGTTGACGCCTCCACCTGCGCCACCGCCGCGACCACGGCCTGCACCGTCGTCGATGCCACGGCCTGCACGACCGCCGACACCTCCACCTGCACGACCGCCGACACCTCCACCTGCGCGACCGCCGACACCTCCACCTGCGCGACACTGGCCACGACCGCCTGCGACGAGCAGGGCGTGGCGTTCGACACCGCCTGGGTGGTTGCCGATGACGCGGTTTCCCGCGATGCGGCCTGTTGCGCTGACGATGACGAGGAGTACGCCAGCCTCGTTGCTTTCGATGGAGACGAGCCGGGCCGCATCACCCTGAGGAGCGGCAACGAGTTCGTTACCTTCTCCCCGAGTGGCGACGATGGCGATGACGACGATTGCTGCGGCTGTTGCTGCTGCAAGATGGGCGCCAAGGGCAAGAGAGCGGTCAGCTTCTCCCCTCCACACTTCGTGTTCCAGGGAGAATCGGGCAAGAAATTCAACTTTCCTGCTCCTGCACCGGGCGCTCGCGCTCGTGCCTACGCCTTCCGCATGGACGGCGACGATGACCACGTGTTCCGCTTCCACGACGAGCAGGGTGAGGGGGGCAATTGGTTCTCCGCTCCCGGCCAGCAGAAGAGAATCGTCACCAGGAGACAGGGCGATTCCGGGGCTCGTACCCGGGGCAAGATCGTCATCGTCCGTCCCGACGGACAGACCGAGACCTTCGAGTTCGGCGGCGAGCCTCATGGCGACCACGACGGAGACCACGATGGCGACCACGATGGCGACCACGACGAGGACGTCCACATGATCCGGAAGAGGATCCAGGTCAAGGGAGACGGCGACGGCAAGAGCTATGATGTCGTGGTGGTCGGCGACGACGACGATGAGGAGATCGAGGTCACCGTCGATGCCATCGACGGTCTCCCCGGCACCATGCGCATCATGAAGCTCCAGGGTGACCATGATGGTGGCATCTGGAGCACGGACCCGGCGCACAAGATCAAGCTCAAGGGCAACGTCATCATCAAGACCGACGATGGCCAGACCCGAGTTCTCGATCTCGGTGACGGCAACCGCAAGATCGACCTTCTGGAGCTCCGCAAGCAGGTCGACGGCGGCTGTGCCGAGTGCGGGGAGAAGGCCCCCAAGACGGAGGTGAAGGAGAAGAAGGAGCAGAGGAAGAAGCGCGTCATCAAGGGCGACAAGCGCTTCATCTGAGCTTTCGGGCTCCGGAGGGTGCCGCAGGGGCGGTGCCCTCCGGAGGAACGCATCGACAGGCCAGGGATCGACGGTATTGAACGCCACCTTGCGAACGACCGAGGTTGGAGCCGACGAGCGGCTGATGAGCGCGGTCCAGAACGGTGACCGCGAAAGCTTCGGTCGCCTTGTGGCCCGCCACAAGGTGCCCATCGTCAACTTTCTCTATCGATACACCCTGGATCGAGACCTGGCCGAGGATCTGGCCCAGGAGGTCTTCCTCCGGGTCTTTCGTGAGGCCCGCTCGTTCGATCCCCTGCGGGGAAAGGCGACCACATGGATTTACACCGTCGCTCGCAACCTGGCGCGCGACGTCGCCCGGCGCAAGAAGTTCGAGCTCAAGGCCAACAGCGCATTCTGCGAGCGTCGGGGTCGACTCACGCCTGCCGACATGGCGACCTCCCTCGATGACGATCCCGTATCGGCCCTGGAGAGAAAGGAGACCATGAAAGCGGTGAGGTCATCCCTGGCCCGGCTCCCGGAGAAGTACCGGGCCGTGTTCGTGCTCTGTGAGCTCCAGGAGCTCAGCTATCAGGATGTCGGCGCGGTGGTGGGTTGCTCGGAGAAGACGGTGAGCTCCCGCCTTTCCCGGGCGCGTGACCGGTTTCGTCGGGAAATGGAGCATTTCGTGGGAACAAGGCGCTGAGATGGATTGTGAGGTAGAGCCGTGATGAAGCCCCGTTGCTTTCTGGCGCGCCGCCTCTTCTCTCCCTGGCTCGATGATCGCCTCGAGCAAAAAGAGAGGGGATTCATGGAGGATCACCTGGCGCATTGCCAGGCTTGTGCGGAGCGTCTGCGCTCCCTGCGCGGAGCTCTCGACCAGGCGCGATTCCTCGAGGTGGTCGAGCCCGGGTCGGGGTTCGAGGCGGAGATCCTGGCCGCCTTGCCGCCCGTAGGGCATGCCGACGACCCCGCCAGGTCAGGCAGCAGCGCTCTGGCTTTCCGTGGCGAGCGCCAGGGGGTGCGGTGGCTTCCCCACCTGGGTCTGGCCACCGCTACCGCCGCCGCGCTGCTCGTGGGCTTTCTCGTCCGTGACTTCCTTCCCTTCGCCCCCGGGCCGGCGAATGTCGAGACCCTGGGCACGGACGGCTTCGCTTCATTGACCCCCACTCCGGTCGAGGTGAGGGGGTCGGTCACCGATCACCTCAACCGATCGCAGGCGGCCTTCCTCCAGCTGGCGAGCCTGGCCGGGCAGGCGCCTCGTGACGAGCTCCACATCATTCAGAGCGAGCTGGAGCTGTCCGGCCTTCGTCCGCGAACGGCCGCTCTCCGGCGGGTCGTTCCCGCGGTGGAGTTCGATTGGAAGAACGACGTTCTGGTGTATCTCGATGCCACCAAGGTCCTGCTCGATCGAGTCGAACGGACGGTGAGGAGTCGGCCCGTCTCCGGTGAGACGGTGGTGCTGGTGCGACAGGAGGTGCTGGGAAGCAACATTCTCGACACCATCGATGCCCTCCAGAGGAGCTTTGCCGACGGCCCGGTCTGGGTCACGGCAGACGGCAAGCAGCGACCGGAAGGTCGCTGGACCCGGGTGGCCCCCGACGATGACGTCAACCTCTTTCTGGAAGGAAAGAACCGCTACTACGCCGGAGACTTCGTGGGAGCGGCGCAGTGCTTCGAGGAGTGCAACCGGAGATTCCCCCGGAGCTGGCTGGGTCGAGATGCCAGCTTCTGGCAGGGTCAATCGGCGCTGCAGTGTGGAAACGTGAGCGAAGCCCGGGGGGCCTTTTCCTTCGTGGGCAAGGCGACGTTCAGGCTCGATCCCCTCGGTCGGAAGCTCGTGCAGAGGAATCGCGAGATGGGGGCGCTCAGCTTCGAGGTCAAGTCATCGTCCAGCGACGCCGGACCGTCAGGCTGCATGCTGCTCACGGGAGAGGCCGATTGCCTCGACACCAACACGTTCGTCATCGCCATGGAGGTCGAGAGCAACGACTTCGAGCAGCTCGTGGAGGTGAGTGCGAGTGCACCCGCGGCCATGGGTATCCGTCGCATGGCCGATTACTTCCCCCAGCTCGTGGAGATTCGTCTCGGTCCCGATGCGAAGGAGCTGGTGGTCATCCGCCGGAGTGCCATCGCCGGGAAGAACGGACGGTTCCGGAAGGTGGCCGAGAAGGAAGGGCTGGATATCGTGCGCCTTCTGGAGACGCTCTCCGTCCACGAGCAGAAGGACGAAAAGGCCCAGCCCGACGCAGGCCATCCCCCCGAGGTCAATCCCGACGGAGGGCGGCCAGATGATCGTCGATGAGGCGTGACAGGATTTCCTGGCTGCCCGACGAGATGAACTTCACGCCGATCTCGTAGCCGCCGTGCAGGCGATCCACGCGGACGACCCGTCCTGCCGCCCGCAAGGGGCCGGGATAGCCGCCCACCCGGATCAACAGCTCCACTTCTTCACCGACGAACATGTAGCGGTGGGTGAAGAGACGCACGCCCCCGGCGCTCACGTCCCGGGACTCGCCGATGACATGGCGCTGTCCCTCGTCGTCGAGCACCGAGAAGCGGATGTCGATGTCCATCTCGGCGCGGGGATGCTCTCTCTTTTCTTCCATGACCTCAGCCCCGATCATTCATGAGAGATCGACCGCCCGGCGGCCCTCCTGCCCCCATTCCCTTCCTTTCCCTCGACCGGGCTGCCTGCAAGACTTGAGGTGGACCCGTGGCCCTGGCCGGGCCCGGGCCCTTGTCCGGGGACGTGATGCGCCCGGACTCTGCACGAGACCATCCTGGGGCTCGTGAGAAGTCCGGGCTAACGTCCAGCCGCCTCGCGCGTCCAGGGATGCGCTTCGCCCGCTGGGGGCGAGGACCCCGAGGAAAGGGCGGCATGTTTGCGGCAAGCCTGGTCATCGCCGGCACCTCTGGATCGAACTTGGAACAGGACTCCTCGAGCACCGAGAGTGGGAGGGAGAGGGAGCTGGTCCGGGCGGCCCGGGCCGGCGATCGGGCGGCCGTGGCTTCTCTGGTCGGCTCCAGCCTTCCGAGGCTGACCCGCCTCCTGACCGCCCTCGTCGGTCCCGGTGGCGACGTGGAGGATCTGGTCCAGGAGACCTTCGCCCGGGCCCTTCGTGCCCTTCCCCGATTCCGGGGAGAGGCGCGCTTCTCGAGCTGGCTCCGGGAGATCGCGGTCAACCTGGTGCGGGATCGCTTTCGCCGCCCTCGACCGATCATCCACGACTCCGAGGTCACCGAAAGGCAGCCCCAGGGGGTGGGGGAAGGGCCTCCCGACACCCGGGATCGTCTGGTACGCGCGGAGAAGGTGCGCAGCCTCGTGGCGGGCCTCGACCGACTCCCCGTGCGGGTCCGCGCCGCTTTCGTTCTCCGGGTCTGCGAGGGAATGTCCCACGAGGAGATCGGAGCTCTCCTCGACATCACGCCCGCGACGAGCCGTGTCTACGTGGCCCAGGGTCGCCGGACACTCCTTCTCCGCCGCGGTCCCCATCGTGAAGAGAACACGCCATGATCCATCCCGAAGAGATGATCTACCGATCGGTCGACGGCGACCTGTCGCCCGGCGAGGAGGCCGAGCTTCACGCCCATCTCGCGACCTGTCGATCCTGCCAGGATCTCCTCTCCGCTCTCGTCCGCGACGAGGAGCGACTCCGCGATGAGATCCGGGTCCATGCCGCGGATCTCCTTTCGGGTGGGTTCGAGGAGCGCGTCCTGACCTCCCTTGCCTCCACCCGAAGAGTGAGGTGGGTGCCGGTGCTGGTGGGGTCCCTGGCTGCGGCGGTGATCCTGGTGGGCTCCCTCCTCCTCCTCGGACCCCGCTCCCATCCCCCGGCGGAGACGGGAGGCGGGGATCGGGCCACGGCGGATTCCGGACCATCCGTCGAGCGTGCTTCAGAAGATGCCCCGGCACGGGTGGAACCGTCGCCGTCCTTGCCGGGGAGCGGGGAGCCGCGGATGGCGTTTCCCGGCCCCTATCTGGGGAGCGTGGACACCGAGAACCTGGACGTGGAGGCCGCTCGCGATCGGATCGCCGGGGCCCTCTACTCCTGTGCCGACGAGCCGGACGACGAGCTCCTTCCCGCCTTCGAGGAGAGGATCGCACCCCTTCGGGCGGAAGGATGGCCGGTGGATGTCTCCGTGTCCCGGCTCACCGATCATCCCGAGCTGAGGGTTGCGGACACGGCAGTGCGTGTCCTGGGGCGGGCCGGGCGCTCGTCGGATGTGGCGACCCTCTCGGACTGTCTCCGCGACGAGCGGCTGACCCGTTCCGCGGTGCGGGCCCTCGGACGCTCGAGAAGCGATCGGGCGGCTGCAGTCCTGGCTGCGCATCTGCGGGAGACCCTCGACATCGAGGCTTCCCTGGAGAGCCTCGCCCGGTGCGGCACCCGCGCCGCGCAGGAGGCCATCGCCGGCCTTGCCCTCGAGCGGCTGGCGATCGAGGGGCCGGAGGATCCGGTTCTGAGCATCGCGGTCGGGCACCTGGGAGCAATGGGGTCGACGTCCATCGACCTCCTCGGTCGGCTGCTCGTGAAGGGAGCGCCCGAGACCCTCATCGCCGAGGCGATGGGGACTCCCGATGGAGGGGCCCGAAAGGCCATCGCCCTCGCGGTGGCGGGCAGGACCAGGGCGTTCGCCGTGGAGGCCGCTCTCGCTCTCGCGCGCCTCTTCCGGGTGGAGGAAGCAGTTCCTCCGCTCGTGACCCGGGTGCGCATGGACATCGATCCGACGGGAGGCCTCGCCACGCTCGGGAGCATCGGGGGCCCGCAGGCGGCGGTTTCGCTGCTCGAGATTCGCCGGGAGGTCCCGGCTCTTCGCGGGGCTTCACTCGATCATGCTCTGGCCCGCGCCGTTTTTTCCCTGGAGGATCGCGAGGGGGCCCTGGCTCGATTTTCGGCCGGCCTCTCCCGGGCGGATTTCGGTGCCGTGGTGGAGGTTCTGGCGCACAGCGACGGCAAAGGGGCCGGTCGCCTCCTCGTGAGACTCGCGGCGTCCTCGAGGGAAACGGAGAGGAAGGTCCATGCCCTTCTCGCCGCCGGTGGACAGGGTGGCGACCTCGGCCCGTCCCTCCGGCCTTTCCTCGCCATGGAGAGCTCCCGCGTGCGCGTGGCGGCCCTCCTGTCCTCGTATCGCCTCTCCCCGGAGTCGGACGCCCTTGATCTCGGACGCAGTGGTCCGCGTCGGACCCGACTCGCGTCGCTTCTCGACAAGACGGTCGAGAGGTGGCGAGCAACGGGTGCCCTTCCCGAGGAGGGAGCGCTGGATCGTATCGCAAGGATCTGGAACGTGCGCGGGCAGGGATAGACCGCCGCCACATACCCCTGGATGAAGGAGTCGACATGCATTCCTCGAAGCTCATCAGGCTGATCACCGCCTTCTCGATCCCGCTCCTCGTCGCGGTGCCGTCTGGCGCCACCACCGAGGCCGAGGACCTTCACGTGCTCGTGATGGATCTGCCCGTGATCGAATCGTCCACCGCAGGAGCCTTCTTGCTCCTGCCCTTCGTCGAGTACCTCGCTCTTGACGGGGAGGACGACGGGCAGGAACCGACCGACGAGGGGCTCGATGCGGAGACCATCGTCCACCTCGTGCGCGAGCTCGTCCGCCCGGAGCAGTGGGAGGAGTCCGGTCGCTTCGTCGACCTCTCCCCGGACCAGAGGAAGCTGGTGGCCAAGGCACCCGCTCCCGTTCTCCAGGAGGTCGAGCGATTCCTGGAATACCTGGCCAACGGCCTCGGGGTCTCGATCGAGCTGCGGGTGGAGCTCTATCGCGCCGAGGCGGGTCCGGGAGCCACCTTCGATCCCATCGTCGAGGACCGCGAGGCCGATCGCGCCCTCCGGGCGGCTCTCGATCAGGGGAGCCTGTCCCTGCTGACACGCCGCATCCTGCATCTGCGTCCCGGAGTGCCCGCGGTGGAGGGAAGCGAGACCCGGCATTCCCACGTCGTCGACTATGATGTCGAGATCGCGCAGTCGGCGATCGTCTTCGATCCGGTGAGCGCGAACGCCCTGGAAGGGCTCCGCATCGGCGCCCGCGTCGTTCCCGACCGGGAGGGTGGCCGCTTCGTGGAGCTCGCCCTCCGCCACCAGTCGCTCACCCGGATCTCCGGCGAGGCCCTCGACCTCGAGGGTGCCCTCGTGGGCGGGGATCGGCTGCTCGGGGTGGAGGTTCCCCGTGAGGTCCAGTCGGCGGACGTCGGGTTCGCGAGCCTGGCCACGCGCCTCCATCTGCAGGCGGGCAAGAGCGCCTTTCTCCGGGCGGCGAGCCGCCTCTCCTCGGGAGGTGACGATGTTCTGGTGAGGGTCTCGGTCACCTCGACCCGCCCGTCGCCGTCGCGCTATTCGCTCGCCGACGGGAGGATCCTTGCCCTCTACACCGGATCGGTCTCGGGCGGAGGGTTGGCCACGGGGGATCCGAGACCGGACTCCCTCCGGGAGCGGGACTACGGCTACGGCCGCGATCCCGAGGAGGGGATCGCCGCCCGGTTCACCGATCTGGATCCCGATGGCCTGGAGGGACTGATCTGGAATCTCCTGTCGTTCGGGGGGGAACAAGGTGAGGCCACCTACGCCATCGGACCCACACTCTGCGTCGTGGCCCGGGCGGAGATCCACGATCGCATCGACAAGGTGCTGGGCGAGCTCGAGAGGTCGGCGCGGGGAAGCCGTCACGTGGTGCTGGAGCTTCTGGGAGAGCAGGAGGTCGTGCTCGCGCGTCTGGAACTCCCGGTCCAGCCGGGTGGAATTTTTCTCGCGGCCTCGGGTAACCAGTGGACCGATGTCCTCGATTACGACGTCGAGGTGGCGCAGAACGCCACGGTGGCCGATCCCCGGGTGGCGAGTGTGTTTGACGCCTTCCTGGCCAATGGAGGTCTCGGTGCGGACTCCTCGGACCGGCTGCGAATCCGGCTTCGCGCGGTGGCGAACCTGCTTCATGCCCCGGCCACCCTGTTCCGGGTGGGGGGAGCCATGGGGGGAAACATCGTGCAGCCGGCATTCGACAGCGTCTCCATCGATCGCGACCTGGAGCTCGTGCCCGGACAGCCCATGACCCTTACGGGCCTCACGCGGGGAGCGGCGGGGGACGACGACATGGCGTTGCGGATCACGATCCGGTAGCCTGCGGTTGGAGGGAGCCGACGTGTCCGAGCCTTTTTCCGGGAAGCGCGCGCTACCGATCCTGGCGGTGGCGGGAGTGGTCATCGACGAGGACCGCGTGCTTCTCGGAAAGAGGCGGACGGAGCCCTACCGGGGGCTCTGGACCTTTCCCGGAGGGAAGGTCCGGCACGGAGAGAGGCTGCGCGACGCCTGCCGCAGGGAGCTCCTGGAGGAGACCGGGATCACGGTCGAGCCCCTGGCCGTGGTGGAGGTCTACGAGGCCCTGGTGGGCGAGCCGGATGCCCTCTCCTTCCACTACGTGATCGTGGACCTTCTCTGCCGGGTGGTGGGGGACTCCGATCCGAAACCCTCCTCGGACGTCCTCGACGCGCGCTGGTTTGGCGTGAATGAGCTCGGCGGCGTCGCCACGACCGAAGGGGTGCCCGACGTGCTGAGGAAGGCTCTGGCCCTGGCGCGGGAGGGAGGTCAGCCGCGTCCTTCCAGGTAGTCGCGCAGCGATTCCTCCCATTCGGGCATGGGATCGCCGACGGTGAGCTCGAGGGCCAGATTCCGGAGGACGCTGTTGCGGGGGCGGGGCGCCGGGCGGTCGAGCTCGGTCGATGGCATGGGTACCACACGCGTCGATCGGCCCGTGAGCTCGACGATCTTCTTGCCGAGCTCGAACCAGGTGCAACTTCCTCGCCCCGAGCAATGGTAGATGCCCGGTCCTGCGTCGTGGGCGAGCAGGTGGTAGATCCCCCGCGCGAGGTCCCGCGTGAAGGTGGGGCAACCCCGCTGGTCATCGACGATCCGGAGCTCCTCCCTGGTCCTGGCCGCTTCGGCGATGGTGTCCACGAAGTTCTTTCCCCCGGGACCATAGAGCCACTGGGTGCGCACGATCGAGAGCCGGTTGGTGACCATGGAGGCCAGGACCTCCCCCATGTGCTTCGAGCGGCCGTAAACGCTGCGAGGGCCCACAGGATCCGTCTCCACGTACTCGTCCTCGCTCTCGCCATCGAAGACGTAGTCGGTGGAGAGAAGGAGACAAACCGCGCCCGACTCCTCGGCGGCGATGGCGGCATTGCGGGCGCCGATGCCGTTGATGCGCATGGCGTCCTCGAAGGCGGTCTCGCATCCGTCCACGTTGGTCATGGCGGCGGCGTGGATGATGGCCGCCGGCTTCACACGGGCGGCCACGTCGCGGAACGAGGGCAGGCTCGTGACGTCGAGGTCGTCGCGTCCGAGCCCCAGTGGCTCGTGAGTGGCCGGGCACAGCTCGACGAGCCGCTGCCCCAGCATGCCCCTGGCGCCGGTGATCAAGATCCTGGACTTGCGCATGGACCCGAGTCTGTCATGGAGGGGCAATACGGACAAGCGCGGCCGCCTCCAGGGCGAGCGTCCGGGGCAGGGGATGGCCGATCCTCTCCCGATCGGTTAGCTTTCTTGCTCATCCGGGGCGAATCGTCGTCCCGAGCAGACGATGGAGGACGACGGACATGTCGATGCGTGGTCTGGTCTACGAGGAGTTCGAGCTGGAGAAGAGCTTCACCACCCCGGGACGGACCGTCACCGAGACCGACGTCGTGCAGTTCGCGGCCCTCTCGGGAGACTACACCTCGCTCCACACCGACGAGGTCTTCGCCCGGACGTCTCCCCACGGACAGAGGATTGCTCACGGCATGCTGGGGGTGGCGATCGCCTCGGGCCTGGCCTTCCGGACCGGGATCTTCGAAGGGACGGTCCTGGCGCTCAAGAGCCAGACCATCCAGTACGTGTCCCCCATTTTCCTCGGCGACACGGTTCATCTCCGGCTCACGGTCAAGGAGAAGAGCAAGCGCAACCCGAGATCACCCCGGGGGACGGTGAAGCTCCAGGCCGACCTCGTGAACCAGAACGACAAGGTGGTCAGCACGGGGTTCTGGGAGTGCGTGATGCTGTCCCGGCCGGAGCCCGCCCGGAGCTGAGCCGCGCCTCGAGAAAGGGCCCTGTCGCCTCTTCGGAGCTCAGCCCGCTCCCAGCGCCTGCGTGATGATCGCCACCAGTTCCTCCTCCTCGCCGGCATCGTAGCCCTTCTTGGCGAAGATGATCGTTCCCCGGGGATCGATGACGTAGAACGTCGGGATGCCCGTGATCTTGTAGTCAGCGGCGGCGCTGTCGCCCTTGACCAGGAGGCCGTAGGTGAACCCCTTCTCCTTCATGTAGCCCGCGGGATCACCCGTCTCGAAGGTGCTCACCCCGTACACGACGACGGGCTTGCCCTGGAAGCGATCGTGGAGCTTCTGCACCGCGGGCATGGCTCGCTTGCAGGGACCGCACCACGTGGCCCAGAAGTCGAGAACGACGACCTTGCCCCGGAGCGACTCCAGCGAGATCTTCTTGCCGTCGGGGGTCGGGATCTCCCACGCAGGTGCCGTGGTCCCCACCGCCAGCAGCTCCGGCGGCCCCTTGTACTCCTCGCTGGTGTAGCCCTCGGGAGCCTCCATGACGAAGGCCCCGGGCTCCACTGCCGGGTTGGCAACGAGGTCGTGCGCGATGAGCGTCGAGGTCACGGTGGCGTCGCCGACCTCGAAGGTGCGATCGTGTCGGCGCGGGAGGAGATCATCCTTGCCGATGTACCACAGGCTCTCCGCCTTCGGGAAGCCGTGCCGCACGCGGATCACGTAGCAATCGACATCCTCCACCGGAAGCTCTCCCTCGTAGGTGGCCGAGCCGTCCATGATGTCACCGTAGGGTTCGGTGGCGGTGAACACCGAGAACAGGAGGAGGTCGGCGGGATAGACGAGCAGCGCGATCTGCTTCCTGTCGCCGTGGTAGTAGATCCGCGTATCGTGCTGGGCCTGGACGACCTTGTCGTTGCTCACCGCGAACGAGAGGTCGCGGGTGGCGTCCGTTCCCGGATACCAGAAGCGTGCGTCGATGCGGAGGAGTCCCTTGGCTCTGCCCCTTCCCTCGATGAGAACCTGTCCTTCGGCTCCCGGAAGCAGCTCGGGATGGCTCCCGTCGAGCTCGTAGGAGCCGAAGTAAGAGACGGCGCGAAGCCCGGTGATGGCGGCGGCGCTCTCCTTGAGCAGCTGGTCGGGTTCCGGCTCCCGGTGCCTCTGACCGAGGGCAGGGCCCGAAATCAGCAAAAAAAGGAGGGGGAGGGCGAGGAGGGGCAGGATCTTGGGGGTCATGGCACCTTCCGTGGTGGATCGGGGATGCATGTTCTTTTCCGAACGCGATTTGCATTCTATCCCCGCCCGGGCGGCCAGGGCAACCCCGTTCCCCGGGAGGGGGCCCCGGGGAGGCCCCCTGGAAATGGCGCTTGAGGGCGGGGGACCCCCCCTGTAGGATAGACGATGGCTCGAACCCGGGCCGTCCGCAGGATGACCCAGGTCAAAAGAAGAGGAAATGAAAGGAGCGGCAGAAACACTATGAATCGGAGAATCCTACTCGGCGTGGTCGCAGCCAGCGCGGTGGCCCTTGCCCCGCTGACGGCCTTTGCCGATCACTGCAGTAATTATCGAGGACCCGGCGGCGAGGTTCCCCCTGCCGGGCGCACGCCGAACGATCCCACTCCTCCGCCGACGCCCGGCGGTGGAACCACTCCCGGCGGCGGTCTCACCGGAGGTGTGACTCCCGGCCAGCCCGTTCCCGGACTCTCCGGTCCTGCCGGTCTTCCCACCGGCGCTCGCGCCTCCGCCGCCGGCGGAGCCACCGCGGGACGCACCGGTGGCGCCACTCCTGCCGGTCGCCGCAAGGCTTCCGCGAGCGAAGGCTTCGAGCGCTGGGAGTTCTGGTGGGAGCACAACAAGGATGCCTACCTCAACCTGAAGACCAATCTCGCTGATCTGGTCTTCACGAGCTCGGCCGACTACTTCCTCGGCAAGTCCGAGACCCGTGGCTTCGGTGACGTCGTCGAGCCCAGCCGGCAGATGATCGACACCGAGCTCGTCCCTGCCCTCGAGAAGGTTGCCGACGACGAGTTCTATCTCGTCCGCGACGCTGCCGTTCTCGCTCTGGCCAAGGTCGGCGGCGAGGGTGCTCGCGCGCAGATCGAGAAGAAGCTTTCCGACGACAACCGCTACGTCCAGGAGTCGGCGGTCATCGCCCTCGGCATCCTCGGCGACACCGCTGCCGTTCCCACCCTGCTGGCCATCCTCGGGGAGAGCGTCCAGGGCATGAAGCTCCTGGGAACCACCGAGATCCGCCCCGAGCTGCGCGCGTTCGCGGCCGTGGCCCTCGGCCTCCTCGGCGACGAGGCGGCGACCGCCACGCTGTGCAAGGTGACCCTGGCCGACGAGGCCCGGAAGGACGCCCCCGTGGCGGCCACCCTGGCCCTGGGCCTTCTGGGCTCCGAGGCGGCCATCGACCACCTCATCTCCCTCGCCCAGAACCCGGCGGCGGAAGAGCTCGTTCGCGCCCATGCCGTGACCTCGCTGGGCAAGCTCGGCGACAAGCGCGCCCTCACGGCCATCCACCGCGCCCTGCGGGACAAGAGCCTGCACGTGTCCCGGTCGGCCGTCATCGCCATGGGTCTTCTGGGCGACCAGAATGACGAGGAGGTCGTCAAGACTCTCGTCCAGATCGCGCAGAAGGGTGACGACATCCAGGCGCGCAACTGGGCCTGCATCTCCCTCGGGCAGATCGGTGGCGAGGCGGCCCGCAAGTCGCTGCTCACCGTCCTCCGGGGCGAGAGGCGCTCGCTCCAGGCCTTCGCCGGCCTGGGCATCGGCATCATGCTGAAGAACAATCCCGACTCCGCGACCATCGGCTACCTGCGCGAGGCCATGGCTCTCGCCAAGGAGCAGAGCGTTCGCGGCGCCTTCGCCATCTCTCTGGGCATCGCCCAGGACAAGGCCTCCGAGAGCACCCTGGTTTCCATCCTCGACTCCGATGCGAGCCCCGAGCTGCGCGGCCATGCCGCGGTGGCGCTTGGTCTCATGAAGGCACGCGGAGCGTCGACGGTCGTCCAGAAGGTTCTCAAGGAGAACGCCAAGAAGCCCGAGCTCGCCCGCTCGGCGGCCATCGCCCTCGGCCTCATGGGTGATCGCGATGCCATTCCGATCCTGACCCAGGTTCTGGTCGAGGCCCAGGTGGACGAGGTTCGCAGCTCGGCCGCTCTCGCCCTCGGGCAGATTGGCGACATCACGGCCATCGAGCCTCTGGTGGCCCAGATCTTCCAGAGGCCGAATGCTCCGGAGCGGACCCGCGCCTTCGCGACCACCGCCCTGGGAATCATCGGTGAGAACGAGCTCCTGCCCGTGATGTCGCGCCTCAGCCGCGACAGCAACTACCGGGCGCTGGTGCCGTCGATCCGCACCCTGATGAGCCTGCTCTAGTCCTCTTCGAGCCACTCAGCCCCCGCCCGGGGTCTCCCGGGCGGGGGTTTTTTTGTCGGGCTTCGCGTCGTCCGAGGCTCCCTACTCCTCCTCGATCGCGAAGTGGAGGAGGCTCCTCAGGAACTCGATCACCGCCAGCCGGTCCTCTGCCGTCAGCGACACGAAGCCGTCGCGGGCCTCCTGAGCCTCGCTGCGCCCGGGATCGCGGGGAAGGGGAGGCAGGTCCTCTCCGTGGAGCAGGATCGCCTCTTCGAGGCTCGCGGCCCGGCCATCGTGGAGCCAGGGCCCGGAGTTCCCGACCCCCCACAACTCGGCGGTGAGGAACACCGAGGGCGCGACTTCGAGGCTGCGCCCCTCATGAAAGACCGGCCCTCCATCGGGTCCCTTGACCTCCGTCGGCCAGGGATCGGAAAGGACTCGACCCATGTCGTGGCGCCGGAGATCTCCGAAGAGGCGGACGATCGCACCTCCCTGGGGGTGAGGCTCCAGGCGAGGAAAGTCGCCCTCGGTGATGAGGTCGTAGCGAAATGGCATGAACGGGTCGAGAAAAGACGTCGCGGGATCGATCTCGGGATCGAGATAGGCGCCGCGCCCGCGCAGGGTGGGCTCCTCGAACCCGGTGTCGAGGAGGCGGAGCTCCTTCTTGTGGCACTCAGAGCAGCCGATGGTGGAGAAGAGCGCCCGCCCTCGCTCGACGAGTCGGCCCGTCTCCGCCGACGGACGGGGCACGAGGCCGAGGGCCACGAGCCGGCGAAGCTCCTGCGGGATCTCCTGGGAGCCGATGTAGACGGTGATGGCGGTGATGTCGCCGATGGAGAGCTCTCCCTCCACCCCGTCGCCGTCGGGATCGCTTCTCTGGAACGGGTCCTTCGCCACGACCTCGTCCCCCTCCATGCCGAGCTCGTCGCGGGCCGCACCGCGGACGAAGTCCCGCAGCGTGGTCACATCTCCCTTCCACCCGTAGGGCCGGACCACCAGATCGGGATCGACTCCGAGAAGCCCCGTGGTGTCGACCACCACCCGGCCGTCGGACTCCTTCGCCACGCTGAGGGTGCCATAGTGGATTTCCTTGGACAGGAGAGACTGCTGGACCGGAGCGCCCCCGGGAAGAGCGGCAGCGATGGCCTCGTCCCGCTGGCGGTGGAGATCCTCGGTGATCTCCTCGGCCAGCCGCTGGAGGACCCCCGAGCCGAAGAGCGAGGTCGAGTTGCGCGGGTTGAAGGGAGGGATCCCCCGGCGTGCCGGATCCTGGAACACGTTGAGGGCGGCCTCGCCGGCCGCGGTGCCGAATGGCGAGTTGTGACAGGCGGTGCAGGACTGACCGTTGGGGCCGGTGACGCGACCGCCGCCAGGAGGGACGCGCGAGAAGCGGCCGGGAAGAGGGGTGCCATCGGGAAGCCGCAACGCACCCACCCCGTCCAGGGTGTTGAACACGACCTCGAACAGCTCATCCCCGGCAAAGAAGACATCGGGGAAGGGGAGTGCGCCGTCCCTCACCAGCAGCTGGTCGACGTGCTCGGGAAGGGGGAACGCGGGCATCTCCCCCGGGCCCGGAAACACCGGCGCCGCGTCGTGGTCGCCGCTGCCGCTATCGCAGGAGGAAAGGAAAAGCGTGAGAAGGAGGAAGCCGGACCGGAGCAGCGAATCTCTGTTCATGACTTACCTCCTTGCGTCGGTTCTCGAGGAGTCGTCGCGTCCTCGCCCCGGAGGTCGACGATCACCACGTCGCCCTCCCTCCAGGAGGGATACGCAGGCAGAGGACGGGGTGCGGGTCCGCCGGTGTTGCGGCCCGCGGCGTCGTACGTCGATCCGTGACAGGGGCATTCGTAGCCGCGGGGGAATGCCTCCACGACACAGGACTGATGGGTGCAGAGGGCCGAGTGGCACACGTGACCGGATGCGGTGCGGCGAAGGAAGAAGACCCCGCCGTCCGCGGACAGGATCTTGACCACCCCGCCTTCCTCCTCGAGCTCGGGGTAGCGCGCGAGGGGGATCTCCATCCGGGGTCCGCCGTGAGTACGGTGGCTGCGTACAGGAAGAGTGCAGCTCGTCAGCGAGGCGCAGACGGGAACCAGGAGCAGACTCGCGGCGTCGCGAGTGGTCTTCTGCAGAAAGGCACGACGATCCATGGCGATGTCCCTCAGAAGTAGCTCGACACGGAGAAGCTGAAGCCGCTCGAGTCGCTGTCGCGGAGGGCGGGCGTGTCGAGGGCGTTGAATTCGAGCCAGCCGAAGCGGTACGAGAACTTGAAGACGGTATCGCCGAAGGGACGGAAGTTGATCCCGGGCTCCAGCGCCGAGGCGCGGTCCCCGTCGAGATCGACGAAGTCATAGCGCACGACCGCGGTGAAGGCGGAGCCGGGATTGCCGAACACGTGGGGGGCGCGGCGCGGGAGGCTCTCGGGGAGGAAGCTCCAGGCGGCCTGGACGTAGAATCCCGAGTAGTTGTCGGGGACACCTGACGCGCGGGAGAAGGCGTCCCTTTCGAAGCTGGCCCGGGCGACCTCTCCCTCGAGGGACAGCGGTCCGTGGAGGACGGCGAAGTCTCCGGCCAGGATGGCGAGGAGGTTCCGGTTCCTCTCGTCGTAGTTGCCGACGTGCCAGGAAAAGCCGACCTCGTAGCTCGTGGTCTCGTCCTTCTCGTCCTGTTTCTCGCCCAGGCTTCCCGTGAGGGAGAGCCTTCCCATGGTGCTCACGCTCTTGTTGGAGTCGCCGCCATTGCTGGGCTTGCCCTCCTGGAGGAGTCTTTCCCTCTCGGTGAAGGGAGTGGCGAGATTGCCCTGGTCGTCGAGGATGTCGAACCCGTTGGTGGCGTAGATCTGGTAGCCGGCGCCGAGCCGGTCGCCCAGGGAGAACGTTCCGTGGAATCCCACTCCGGGATCGGTGAGGGTGGTCGGGATCACGAAGGTGGACACCATCGGACGGTCGGTCAGCTCCCGGGTCGGTCCATCGTGGTCGAGGTTCACGCGACCCAGAGGCGCGAGCAGGGCGCCGGCGCGAAACACCAGCTCGCGGTACAGGATCCAGTCGATGAAGGCCATCTCGACATTCGTCTCGAGATCTTCTCCCGGCGCCTCGTACTCGAACTCGATTTCGGAGGCAAAACGCAGGTTGTCGGCGATGTCGGCGAAGACGAAGAGGTTCGTCCGGTGGAGTCGGAACCCGCGAGGAATCTGCCGGATCTCGTTCTCGTAGCCGTGGAACTCGAGCTCGAAGTAGCCGCCGACGTGGGCGCGCCGCCAGAGGTCGAGGAGGAAGGGCTTGTCATAGACGTCCCGGAGGGGGCGGCGGCTGACGGGATCCCGCTCGAAGAAGGGGCGCGTCTCAACGCCCCCACCGGAGGATGGGTCGGTCCCCCTTTCCCCGGAGTCGAGTCGCTCCTTGAGGGACTCGAGCTCGACGCGTAGGCTCTCGAGCTGCCCTTCCAGGCTCTCGATCCTCTTCGCCTCTCCTTGCCCCTCCGGCTCCTGGGCCCCGGCCGCGGAAAGCGCTCCCGGGCACGGAAGAAGGAGGAGGGCCAGGACGGTGATCGGGTGGGGAGGTCGGGCTCGCTGCACGGGAGGGGTCCTCTCGTTTGTTTTTGGTGTACTCAGGATAGATTTTGATGACCCAAAAAAGCAAGGCGGAGCGGCGAACACGGCGGGGACGGAGCGACCGCCCCCGCGGACGGCTCGCCGATCTGCTGCGGGCCCTGCTCCTCATGAACCTCATCCCCCTCCTCGTGCTCGGGTACCTGCTGGTGCTCCGGGTCCGGGGGGAAGTCGAGCCGCTGACGCTCCCGTCGGGCGCAGGGAGGACCCTGCTCTTCCTGCTGGGGGTGCTCTTCCTGGTGATCCTGGTGGCCACGGTGTCGCTTCCCGCGGCCCACCGGATCGTGAAGGGGCTGGAGAGCGGGATGGGGCTGAGGAGGCGGATCCTGGCCGGCGAGGAGGAGGGAAGCCGCCTGGGAGCTCTGGCCGTGCTGCCGGGGCAGGCCCTGGTCTACGCGCTGGCCTGGCCTCTCCGGGTGGGTCTGGTCCTGGTCACGTTCGTCTTGCTCGCCGCCTTCGGGGTCCTCTGCATCCGGGTGGTCGTTCCGGACTTCCTGGACGAGTGGGTCACGCGCGTCCCCTTCCTGGCACCGGACCAGAAGGCCTCAGCTCCAGTCGGGCTCCGGATCGACCCCCAGCCCGTCGGCGATGCGGTTGATGTAGTTGAAGAACGCGATGACCTGGGTCGCATCGTGGATGGCGCGGTCCGAGAGGCCGACCCCTCGCAGCCGCTGGACGTCCTCCTGTCCGACGCTCGCGGGAGCTCGGGTGAGCTTCACCGCGTGGTCCAGCAGGGTGCGCGTTGCCTGGTCGAGGCTCGCCTTGCCGTGGTCGGTGCGGATTGCGGCCACGAGCGCGTCGTCGTGGACCTCCGACCGGAGGTCGCGGGCGTGGGCTTCCACTCAGTAGTGGCAACCGTTCTCGCGGCTCACCACCACGGCGATCATCTCGCGCTGGGATCGTGAGAGCGGGGAGTCCGCGAGAGTCGTGCTCTGGTAGAGCGCCATGCTCGATTGCAACGCGTGAGGGCCGAGGCTCTGCACGCGCAGGATGTTGAACACCCGTCCTGCCCGCCGGATGGCCGCCTCGTAGATGCGGGCCAGGAGCCCCGTGGCGCTCTCGGGGGGAATCGTTTCGATGTAGGCCATGGGGAAGAGTATAGGAAGGTGGAGGGTCCGGCGACGCGAATCGCCAGACCCTCCGGTCAGACAGCTTCCCCCCATCCGGAAAGCGGAATGTTCATGGCGCGAGGAGCCGTGCTTTGGCCCTCACGGGTGGTTGCATCAGGAGTCTCCGGAGTCGCGGGTCGTGAGTGACAGAAAAGCGTACCCGATGAGACTCGAATGGCAAGCGGTGCAAGGGCCAATGGATCGGGGGTAGTTACCCGGACAAGGCCGCGCGATTTCCCGGGAGTCCAGACTCCTGAGGCGGAGAATCCTGGGGTACAATGGCTCCCGGACCGGCGCGATCTGCGGGACGAACGAGACGATCTCGCTGCTGCCGGGACCGCCGGCCGGCACCGGTGCAGCAGGGTCTCGCTCCATGGTTCGACGATTCTTCCCGTGCCGCCTCGCGGCCACTCCCGTGCTTTTTCTGCTCCTCCTCGGCTCGTTCGGTCGTCCCCTGGCGGGCACCGAGCCCGACCACGAGCTTCGCTTTCCCCGGGCGCTCGGCGGCCCGGTGGCGGTGCGCGACGCGTTCCCTCTGGCTCGTTTCCGTCTCGGGCCGACTCCCACCTCGGCTTCCACGCTGGGAGCCGGTCAGTCCTCTCTCCGGACTTCGATCGATTGGTCGACGACCCACGCCGAGCACAGCGCCGACTTCATCTTCGACTCGGAATCGCGGTTGCTCGAGCTCGCGGGAGCCCACGGGCTCACCGACGGTCTCGAAGCGAGCGCGCGCATCGGCTACCTGTGGCGCGGCGGCGGAGCCTTCGATTCGACCGTCAACGGGTTTCATGACCTCTTCGGCCTTCCCGACGGAGGGAGGGATGATTCGCCTTCTGACCGTTTCCTGGTGAACGGCTTCACCCGGCAAGGGTTCTACCGCGAGCTTTCGGACGGAGGTTCCGTCACGGACCTCGTGGTTGGTTTGAAGCAGAGGCTGAGCGAAGGTGATGCAGTCTGCGTCTCTCTCCAGGGGGATCTGGGGATTCCCCTGGCCCGGGAAGGATTCTCGGGGGAGTCCCCGGAGGGCGCCCTCCAGGTGCTCCTCGATCATCACGGAGAACGGCACGGTTTCTCCTGTGGTGTGGGAGGCACCGTGTCCGCCGACACCCATGTCGACGGATTCGAATTCACCCGGTATCGCCTTCACGGCTTTGCGGCCTTCGAGTGGATCTGGTCGGCCCGGCTGGCGTCGGTTCTCCAGGTCCAGGGCGCCAACCGGCTCCTCCGCAACGTCGAGAGCTTCCCGGATGTCTCGTCCTACGTGGTGCTCGCGACGCGGTGGAGGTGGTCCGAGAGGGCTGCCCTGGAGATGACACTGGTGGAGAACCTGTGGAATCAGCAAGCGACGTCCGATTTCGGGCTCCGGCTGGGGCTGACGCTGCTCTTCCCCTGAGCGGGGCCCGGGGGGCCGGCCTTGACAGGAGGGGGGGGCGATCTTAATCCGTAGGGGTCCTCTCCCTCCGGCCCGGACTCGATCGGGCCCCGCGGAGCCGCCCGGCCCGGTCCGCCCGAGAAGAGCCCGACATCCGGACAGTCACCCAAGAGCGAGGAATCGCCATGTTGATGGAGCAGTTCAAGCGTCACCTGCCCGACATTGATCCCCAGGAGACCGAGGAGTGGCTCGAGTCGCTCGAGTCGGTCATCGAGACGGAAGGGGTCGAGCGTGCGCGCTTCCTCATCCGCAAGCTGATGAAGCTGGCCCGGCTGCGCCAGGTCAAGATGCCGGACCTGGTCGGCACCCCGTTCATCAACACCATCTCCCCGGAGCAAGAGCTGCCCTACCCGGGGGATGAAGAGATCGAGCTCCGCATTCGCCGGCTCATTCGCTGGAACGCCGCCGTGATGGTGGTGAAGGCGAACCGCCTGTTTCCCGGACTCGGAGGTCACCTCGCCACCTATGCGTCGACGGCGACGCTTCTCGAGGTGGGATTCAATCACTTCTTCCGGGGAAAGGACGCCGCGCCGGGCGACCAGATCTTCTTCCAGGGCCACGCCGCTCCCGGGATGTACGCCCGATCCTTCCTCGAGGGGAGGATCGGGGTCGAGCACATGGAGAGATTCCGACGCGAGGCGCAGCGTGGCAAGGGGCGCAAGGCGGGACTCTCGTCGTATCCGCATCCTCGTCTCATGCCCGACTACTGGGAGTTCCCCAGCGTGTCCATGGGGCTGGCTCCCCTCACCGCGATCTACCAGGCGCGTTTCAATCGCTACCTCGCGGCGCGGGGGATCGTCGATACCGAGGACAAGCGCGTGTGGTGTTTCCTCGGCGACGGCGAGACCGACGAGCCGGAGGCTCTCGGTGCCCTGACGGTGGCGTCGCGCGAGGGGCTCGACAACCTCACCTTCGTCGTGAACTGCAACCTGCAGCGGCTCGATGGTCCGGTGCGCGGGAACGGCAAGATCATCCAGGAGCTGGAGTCCGTGTTCCGCGGTGCGGGTTGGAACGTGATCAAGGTGGTGTGGGGCCGCCAGTGGGATCCCCTCCTCCAGAACGACATGCATAGCCTCCTGCTCCAGGTCATGAGCGACACGCCCGACGGCCAGTTCCAGACCTACTCGGTGGAGAGCGGGGACTACATCCGGAAGAAGTTCTTCGGCGTCGACCCTCGACTCCTGGAGCTCGTGTCGCACCTTTCCGATGATGAGCTCACCAAGCTCCGACGCGGTGGGCACGACCTGCGCAAGGTCTACTCGGCGTACCGCTCCGCGGTGGAGCACAAGGGGCGTCCCACGGTGATTCTGGCCCACACGGTCAAGGGCTGGACCCTGGGCGAGGGATTCCAGGCGAGCAACGTCACCCACCAGATGAAGAAGCTCGACGAGGCCGAGCTCAAGACGTTCCGCGACCGCCTCCAGCTCCCCATCCCGGACAGCGATCTTGCCAACGCGCCGTTCTTCCATCCGGGCAAGGACAGCGAGGAGGTGCAGTACATGCTCGAGCGCCGGCGGGATCTGGGGGGGCAGCTTCCACGGCGCATCGTTCGACCCAGAAGTCTCGACATGCCGGACGACGAGCTCTATGGCGAGTTCCTGGGCGGCTCCCGGGAGCAGCAGGTGTCGACCACGATGGTGTCGGTGCGCATCCTGAGCAAGCTTCTCCGCCACAAGGGAATCGGCAGCCGCATCGTGCCCATCGTTCCCGACGAGGCCCGGACCTTCGGCATGGAGTCACTCTTCCGCACCATCGGCATCTACTCCTCCCAGGGGCAGATCTACGAGCCCGTGGATCGGAATCAACTCCTCCATTACCGCGAGAGCAAGAGCGGCCAGATGCTGGAAGAAGGCATCACCGAGGCGGGATCGGTGGGCTCCCTCACCGCCGCCGGTACCAGCTACGCCACGTTCGGCGAACCCATGATCCCCTTCTACTTCTTCTACTCGATGTTCGGGTTCCAGAGGACGGCCGATAGCCTGTGGGCTTTCTCGGACGCCCGCGGCAAGGGATTCGTCATGGGGGCCACGGCGGGACGCACCACGCTCAATGGCGAGGGTCTTCAGCATCAGGACGGCCACAGCCAGGTCCTGGCATCGACCTTCCCCAGCGTGAAGGCCTATGATCCGGCCTTCGCCTACGAGGTCTCTCTCATCATCAAGGATGGTCTCCGACGCATGTACCGCAATCACGAGGAGATCTTCTACTACCTGACCATCTACAACGAGAACTACGTCATGCCCGCCATGCCGGAGGGAGCCGAGGAGGGCGTTCTCCGCGGCATGTACCTCCTGCATCCTGGCAAGGAGGGTGGGCGGGCGCAGGTGGTGCTCCTGGGGAGCGGGACGATTCTCCGCGAGGTGCTCAAGGCTCGCGAGATCCTGGAGGAGAGGTTCGACCTGTCGGTGCCGGTCATGAGCGCAACGAGCTATCAGCTCCTTCGGCGCGATGCCCTCAAGGCCGAGCGGAAGAGCATGCTGCATCCGGAGGACGAGCCGAGAATCCCCTACGTGCAGGCACTCCTCGCCCCCTACGAGGGTCCCTTCGTGGCCGCGAGCGACTTCATGAAGCTCGTGCCCGATCAGATCCGGCAGTGGGTTCCGGGTGACTTCCATGTGCTGGGTACCGATGGCTTCGGCATGAGCGACACCCGCGAAGCCCTGCGTCGCCATTTCGAGGTGGACGCGGAGTCGATCGTGCTGGCCGCCCTTCATCGACTGGCGCGCGCGGGCAAGATCGAGAGAGCCGAGGCCGCGGCGTATCTGCTCGAGATCGACCTCGAGGTGGACAAGATCGATCCCCTGGACGTGTAGGCGAACGGTCCAGCCTGGCTATCGCGGTTCCTCGCCGGTTGCTCTTCTCTTCCACTCCGCGATCACCTCGCGGTAGGTCTCGAGGGCCGGCTTGGGCTTCATGTCGAAGTCGAGGAGCCCGCAATCGAGCGGGGCGATCCCGTCGAGGCCGGCCTGATCGCGCAGGTTGTACCAGAAGATGCGCTCCACCGAATCCGTTTCGAGAATGCGTCGCAGGAGCAGCCCCACCTTGGCCGGGCGCGATGCGCCCTGGGACTTGAAGTCGAAGTGGGCCTCCGTCACCCAGATCGGCTTGTCGCCGTCGCCATACCGCCTGGCCACCGCGCGTGCCCTCTCGATCTGCACCTCGTAGGGTCCAGTGGTGGGGTAGGGGTGGACGTTGAGGATGTCGAAGTAAGGCGCGGCTCCGAGGCGGTAGAGCTTGTCGAGGTAGTCGACGGTGAGCTCGTGGGTGGGAGTGCTCTGGATGCCGTCCCCGGCCAGACCTCCGAGAAGCACCTTGCAGGTAGGGTCCACCTTCTTTGCGGTGAGGAAGCCGGCGCGAAGAATCCCCACATAGTCCCCGGGGTCGGGCTCACGCTGGCCCCACGAGTGGAAGAAATCGCGATTGTTGGGCTCGTTCCAGATCTCCCAGTAGCCGATCTCGTCCCGATACCTCGTCACGAGATCGTCCACGAATCTCGTGAACAGGCTCAGGTCGAGGGGGGGCGTGATCACGCGGTCGCGGTGGGTGGCGTGGTCGGGCGCGCGAGCGGCCCAGGCCGCGCTTCCCGAGACGACTCCCAGGATGCCGATCCCGGCCGCACGGACCTCGTGCACCACCTCGTCGACGAGGCTCCAGTCGCGTGAGCCGCGCACCGGCTCGATCTGGTCCCACATGAAGTGGAGCCGGACCATGCCGATCCCGCTCGCCTGCAGGACCCGCACCGCCTCCTTGCGCTGCTCGGCGGAGTAGAAGTGGGTCCAGAAGAGGAGAGCGTTCACCCCGAAGGGATTGTCTTTGCCCGCCCCGAGGCGCGGATCGTCGTTCGGGGGGTGTCGAACGCCGGCCGGGGAGGCGGCACCCGTTTCGGGGGGGGCCGGACTCTCGCTCTGGGCCCGGGTCGAGCCCTGGGCAACGAGGAGGGAGAGGGCTCCCAGGAGACACGCAAGAAGAGGGTGGCGAGGGAGGAACGTCATCGGAGGTTCCTTCGCGAAAATGGCTTGCGCAACTTTATGCCTTCTTTATACTGTGTCCCGTCCGGTCAATCATCCAAGATGTTGGGCCAACATGTTCAGGGTGGTGACCGACTTCGCTTACCACGGGGAGGGGATCATGCGCGTCATCGCCGTTGCCAACCAGAAGGGTGGGGTCGGGAAGACCACCACCGTCATCAATCTGGCCGCCTGCCTCGCCGAGCTTGGCCGGTCGGTCCTCATCGTCGATCTCGATCCGCAGGCACACGCCTCGCTGGGTCTCGGCATCAAGGTGGAGGACATCCAGAGCTCGACCTATGACCTCCTGCTCCAGGAGGATCCGGTGACGGTCGAGGATCTGGCCCTTCCCCTGTCGGATCGCCTCTCCATCGTCCCCGCCCAGACGGTCCTGGCCACCGTCGAGCCCAAGCTCGCCTTCGTGGACCAGAGGGAATCGCGGCTCTTCCGCGCCCTGAGCCGGATCCTGCACACCTACGACTACGTCCTCATCGACAGCCCGCCGAGCCTGGGCCTGCTCTCGATCAATGCCCTCCGCGCGTCCACCGAGCTCATCATTCCCGTCGAGACCTGTGTTTACTCGCTCCAAGGGCTGGCCAAGATCCGTGAGACCGTGCATGCGCTCGGCGAGCGCTCGGGCTGGATCATCCGGACCTGGGCCCTGATCACTCTTCTCGACCGCGGACGCTCCTCGGCCGAAATGGAAGAGGAGATCCGCACGCACTTCGGCCGGCGCTGTTTCAAGACCGCCATCCGCCACTCCCTCAAGTTGCGGGAGGCCGCGGGGCACGGTCTTCCGGTGTCCGGCTACCACCGCAAGTGCGCCGGCTACAAGGACTACATGGCTCTCGCCCAGGAGGTGGCCCAGGTCGAGTCCGAGGCGCCGCTCTGGATGCCGGGTCCCACCGAGCGCCGCTCGCTCGGTCCCCAGGCCAACGAGGCGGGAATCGTCTTCTCGATCCATGCCCCGGCCGCCCGGTCCGTCCGTCTCGTGGGTGAGTTCAACGGCTGGGATCCCGATGGAGTGCCCCTGATTCGCTCGCGCATCAGCGGGCGCTGGGAGGTCCTGCTTCCGCTGCCCCCGGGACGCTACCAGTACCGGTTCATCGTGGACGGGGTCTGGGGCATCGATCCCGAGAACCCCGCCACCGTCGACAACTCCTTCGGCGACAAGAACTCGATGTGTGTCGTACCCCGGCAAAGCCAGAGGCTGCAGGAGACCTGCGTCTAGACGGGCGGGGTTGTACGCTGGGCGCGGTGGGCGGCGCGCGAGGCGGGGGCGTCCGCCGATGCGGCTCTCGGAGAAGATGTGATGACCCCGAGCCCCTCCGGTCGGCGAGTCCACGATTTCCTGGGGGAGTTCCTGTCCACACAGGGTCCGGAGTCGCACGGCGACCGGGGCTCCGGAAACGGAAAGGGTGAGGGGGTTCCTCGCCCGGCCTTCACTGCCGCCGAACGCCCCCGGATTCCGGCTCCCCTCCCCCCTCTCCCGGTTCGCACCGGGAGAGGGCGCGTCGGCAGTCCCCCCCTCATCGGCCTTCTCGCCGCGGGATCGGCCACCGGGGTCGCCGAGATGGGCGTCGACCTTGCCGAGCAGCTCCTGGTCGCGGGAGAGACCGTTCTTCTGCTCGACGCCAGCCTCGCCCCACCCTCGGAGTCCGGGGACGACCGCAGGATCTCGATGGCCCGGGCACTCGAGGACGATGAGGATTTCTCCCGTCTCGCCGAGGAGGACCTCGTGGTGATTCGCGTCGACGTCGCCCTGTCCTGCCTCGATCCGTCCGTGCTTTCGTCGCTGGCCGAGCCGGATCTGGCCATCGCCTGTCTTTCCGTGGAGGCGCCCTTGAATGCCGAGAGGATCCTCGCGCTCTCCGACGTGGTGGTGATCGTTCTTCCCCCCGATGTCGATCGCGTCCGCGCCTGCGTCCTCGCGGACATCGTGGCCGGAGCGGCCCCCGGTGCCTGCCTGGCGCTTCTGGGTGGCAGCTCGGTTGCGCGAGGTCGAGTACGAGCCGTGGCCGAAAGCCGGACCGAGAGGCACCTTCGTGACCTCGGAGAGGGGGGAAGCCTGTCGGTGGAGCGACTCCTGCGGCTCCTCGAGGCGGCAGAGGCCTGGGCCCTCCCCGGGGAACAGGATCCACTCCTCGTGCGAATGTGTCGGGCCCTGGTACGAACCTGTGGAGGTGACTCTTGAGTGCAATGAAGAGACTCGGCCTTCTTCTGCTGCTTCTCCTCGGCTCCTCCCTCGGATGTGCCACGCTGGCCGGCTCTCCGGGCTCCGACCGTCCGGCCGCAGAATCGGCTGCCCCGGCGGACGATGACCGTCCGAGCACGCTCTCGCGGGTGGTGCTCTACATCCCCAACCGGGTCCTGGATCTCTTCGACATCGTTCGCTTCGGCATCAACGTGGGGCCGGGGATCGGCGTGGACGCCCAGGTGACGGATCCCGTGCGTGCGGGCATCATGAGCCGTACCTCGGCGGGGGTGGGGTTCCAGGGGCTGCGCCATCTTCCGGTGATGGCCGCGGTCGAGAGCTACGCCGCCGTCGGTCCCCTCGAAGCGGACTGCGCCCTCGGTCCTCGCTGGTACCGGTCGGGAGGAGACGTGCGCATCGAGCCGCACCTCCTCCTCGTCGGGGCTCATGTCGCCGTCGATACCTTCTCGATCGGCGACTTCATCGCGGGGATCTTCGGATTCGACCCGTCAGGCGATGACCTCGGCTTCTGACGCCGGAGCGACCTCGTCCGTCTTGGCGATCAGCCTCCGGAGGTTTGCCCGATCGGGATCGAGGAGCTGCGCGATGCGCTCCCGGTTCACCGCGGCCACGATGATCTGACCCACCTCGTCGTTGACCTCGCTGAAGATTCCATGGGCCTTCATCTTCGCGGTCTGGTAGCGGTTGTCCTCGGTGGGGCTCACGTAGTGCACCGAGTCGGTCTTGTACCGGTGGACGAGGAAGAGATGGATGAGGCTCATGAGTCTCTTCATGCGAAGCGCTTCCTCGAACGTATTCTGGTCCCGGACGGAGAGGATCGAGCGGCCGCGACGGTCCTGGATGGGGGCGAAGATGACGTTGGCGCGCTTGCGGCCGTCGGCACCGAGGAGCGCGAGCTCGAGCAGCTCGGATCCTGCCCGGTGGGGGCGGAGCTGCACCCGGAACTCACCCTTCAGCTCGTAGTGCTTGCGCCAGAGGGCCAGCCATTCGTCGAGGAGCTTCGTCGGGACCTCGGTCTGAACCAGGTGCTGGTGCTGGGTGGAGCCGCGACCCATGGCCTTGGTGGTGGCGGTTCGTCCCGAGGAGGCGGCGAGGGCGCCATCGAGACGAGGTCCTCCCACCAGGGTCTGGGGAGTCCGGTACGGGGATTCCACCAGTCGGAACTTTCTCTGCAGGCGAGCCAGGGCCAGCATGCCGTCCTGACGGAGGGCGGTGGCGAACTCCTCCCCCGCGAGCCCGTCGATCTGGTGGCCGCCGTAGGTGATGAAGTTGAAGACGTAGCCCATCTTGCCCAGCTCCTCGGGGAACCTGCGCATGTCGTCGTCGGTCATGCCGGTGGTGTCCCAGCTGAAGGACGGCGACAGGTTGTAGGCCAGCATCTTGTCCGGGAACTCGGCATGGATCGCCGAGGCGAACGTCCTGGCATCGTCGAGGTCAGCGGTCTTGGTCTCCATCCACAGGATGTCGGAAAAGGGCGCCGCGGCGAGCGACTTGGCGATGGCGTAGTCGATTCCGCCCCGGACCTGATAGTAGCCCTCGGGAGTCTTGACCAGCTCGCAGTCCCAGATGATGTTGATGCCGAGCGACTTTGCTTTTTCGCGGGCGGCGTGGGAGGAGGCCCGGGCGGCGAAGGCTTTCCAGTCTTCCGTGGACAGGTCGAACTCTTCTCCCTCGCCTCTCCGGAACTCCAGGACGTCAGCCACCGCCTCGCCATAGGTCTTGAGGCAGGCCTCTCCCTCCCAGGTCTCGGCCATCCTCGAGGCGACACCGTCCAGAGTCGAATCCGGGTTGAGGTCCTCCCTCGCCTCCACCGACTCCTTCACCAACCGGGCGATCCCGGAGCGTTCGAGCCAGGCGTCGGCGAGGGCGTACTCGTCTTCGGACAGGGAGTAGAGCAGGTGGCCGTTGATCTCGCCCAGTCCGGCCCGGTGAAGGCTACGGAGTAGGGCCAGGAAGCAGATCTTGTAGGAAGGGAGGCCGACGTTGGTGGCGCCGAGAAGGAAGGGCTGATCCCTCTCGTCCCCCCGTCCGTCGAGAAGGGTGGCCGCCTCGGCGTCGGTGCGGGCCACGATGATGCCGCTCACCCCCATCACGTCGAGCTGGAACCGGGCCGCGTTGAGTCGCTTGATCTGCTCGTCCGACGGAACCAGGACCTTGCCTCCCTGGTGGCCGCACTTTTTGGTGCCGGGACGCTGGTCCTCGATGTGGTAGCCGGGCACTCCTGCTTCCACGAAGCGGCGGATGAGGTTGCGTACGTGGGGATCACCCCCGTGGCCGGTGTCGGCGTCGGCGATGATGAACGGGCGGAAGTCGTGAACGGGAGCGGCTTCTCGCTGCTTGCTGGTCATGCGCGACTGGAGGTAGTGCTGGTTCCTGTCCGCGGTCAGGAGAGCGCGCACGATCACCGCGGCCTCGTCGGGGACCTGGCTGAGGGGATAGCTGGCGAGATCGGGCCCGGGATCCTCGGTCACCGAGCCCTTGGCCGAGGTGGCCCAGCCTCCGAGGTAGATCCCTTCGATGCCCATGCGTTTCATGGCCACCGCCTGCCCGGGAGAGTAGGGGCCGAAGGTGGTGATGCTCTTGCCCTGGGCGTGGAGGTCGCGGAGGCGCGCGTGGAAGGCCTCCGCCGCATGTCGTGCCACGGGATAGTCGGAGGGGATGGTGCCCCGTTGCTCGACGACCTGCCTTGCCGTGTAAAGGCGGGTGATTCCGGAGTAGCGCGGGCTCTCCATCCATTCCCGGGTTTCGCGGATCTTCTGGTCGTGGTCGGTCATGATGCGGTCTCCCCCGGGCTTCTGGCGTCGAAGTCGATGTTCTCGGTGATGCGGGTGCCGCTCTCCCGGAACGTCTCCACGAAATCGCGAATGCGCGCCCGGGCCAGGGCGAGGTCGTGGTTGTCGAGGTTGAGGTTCAGGAGGTCGATGGTCCAGGGAAGCTTCACGTCACAGGTGACGTAGGTGGCGACGATCTCCCTTGCGATGGGAAGCGTCGTCTTCTTGGAGTCGTCGTGGACATCGCGGTTGCCGGCACTCTGGAGCTTCTCGTATTCCTCGTCGAGGAGTCGCTCGAAGAGGTCGGTGGTCAGGGTATCGCCCTTCCTGGCGCCCGTCTCGGGGTCGTCCTCGGTCCAGGCCGCTCCCTTGTGCAGCCACTCCCAGAGAATGCTGAGGCGAATCTCGCCGGTGGCCATGTCCTCCATCAGGTAGAGGACGTCTTCGTTGCCGAAGAAGTCGGCCGGCTTCAGGGCTGCCGCCTGAAAGCCACGTCCGAATGCGTTGCCGTACTGGAGGGCGACGCTGAGAAGATCGCGGGCGCCGCGAACGGTCCGCGGCGCCGGCTCCAGCAGCACGAGCCCGTCGGCGTCGGACTTCTTGTAGGTGAGCCTTGGGAACGTGCGCCCCATCTGGTTGTCGTCCCAGGCCTCTTCCCAGACCGGCCTCACGATGGGGACCATCTTCCAGTGGGCGACCCATTTTCCGCTGGCGCCGGCCTTTCGCTCGCGCTCGCCGCCCTGAATCGCTCTCTTCATCCCGGCCGCGACGCCTGCCTCCGATCCCACGGGGATGTTGGGCTCCATGCCGCCTTGCCAGAGGGCGAACCGCCCGCTCCGATCGGGGGTGTTGACGGCCTGCCGCACGCGATCCTCGTAGTTCCGCATGTAGCCGTAGGTCATTCCGATGGCATCGATGTTGGGGTTCTTGAACTCCGGATCCCCGGCGAGGGCATCGGAGACGCTGTTGATGTAATCCCAGCGCCCGGTGTTGAAGCCAACGAAGTGGCGGCCCAGTGCGGCCCGGATCTCCATGAGCTGGAAGCTGGCCTCGATCTGCTCCACGAGCACGTAGACCTTGACTGCGCCCACATCCAGCCCGAGATGGCTCTCCAGCGTCGTGAGCATGTCGTTCCAGAGGGCCGCCTCCTCCGCGGTCTGGATCTTGGGCAGATAGAGGACCACGGAGGATCCGTCCTCCTGCAGTCGCTGGTGATTGTTCGCAACGAACAGGGCGAGATCCACCAGCGATGCTGAATAGCTGCCGCCGTCTTCGTGGCGCACGTGGCGGTCGTCGAGATGGAGGCCGCGGGCACGAAAGATCCTCGTCGTGAAACCGAGCTGCTCTCGCCAGTCGGGAACGATGGCTTTCCCGAGGAAGCCGCGGGCCCAGGTGTTCATCTCGCTCGCCACGTGCTCGGCGACGGAGAGGAAGATCGGATCGCGGGCGATGGCGAGCCGGAGATTCCGCTGGTTGTCCAGCGACATCGTGGACACCTGCCCGAGGGCATCCTCGCCGTCGAACATCCAGCCGTCGGCGCCGGAGAGGAGGGCATAGGCCACGTTGCGGAGGCTCTGCTCCGTGGTCGAGCGTGGTCGAGCGGCGGGGCCGGTGCCCTGGATCCACTGGCGCTGCAGATCGTGGGGAATTTCCGAGCCCTCGAACTTGCCGTCCCGGGCGTCCTGAACGGTGATGCTCGTGCGCGGAATCACGGAAGCGGGATCGAGGAAGGTGATGCGCTCCCCCGTTCGTGCGCGGCGAAGGCGCCTCTCGATGCGGGCGGCCATCACGTCGCGTCGGTCGCGGTCGAGAGGGGCGAGCGCGGTGAGGGCCTCGCTCGCGGCCCCGGTGAACACGTCGGCGTAGGCGTGCTCGAGGCGGCCCCGGATCTCGATCTGGCCCATCGACACCCTCCTGCATCGGGTCGCAAGGTCTTCGGAGAACCGAACTTCCCCCCTTGCTTTCGAACCGTGGAGCGCTTCGGGTTGAGGGATCGGGCGGGAAACGATCCGGTCGCCGTCTCCACGATCGCCTGGGTTCGCCGGAAGCCCAGTGTGACAACCCCGAGGCCAGGGGCCAAGCCCGGGTGGGTGACGCACCGGCGCCACCTGTAAGTCCCTGGGAAACAACATCTCCTTGAATCGTGTCGGCGGTGGTCGCAGAGCCGATCGGACCGCTGCAATCCACGCTGTTCCCGCGGTCGACGTCACCCTCTTCCACGTCTCCCACGCAGGCCGCCTCGCCGAGGACCATCCGCAGGTGCCCGAGACAGGACAATCCATGGCAAGTAGACTGCTGCCGACGGTCAAGAGGAGGCACTCATGCAAAAGGTGGTTCCTGCGCTGCGCGTCCGCTCCTACGAGGTGAGCCGCGCCTTCTACGAACGGCTCGGTTTCGAGGAGAAGTGGAAGCACCAGTTCGAGCCGAACCTTCCCGTCTTCGCGTCCATCGCGCGGGACGACATGGAGCTGTTCCTCACCGAGCACAAGGGCGACTGTCAGTTCGGTGGCCTGGTGCACTTCTACGTGCCGGATGTCGACTCATGCTACCGACAGTTCCGCGACAACGGGGTCAAAATACAGGAGCCGCCGAGCAACTCGCTCGGGCCCGAAACCCGCGACATGCTCGTGATCGACCCCGATGGGAATCGATTGAGCTTTCTGACCCGGTCCGATGGGTCCGATGCAGCAACGGACCGGCAACACGCCGGCTGAGCGGCATGACGCAAGGTGGGCCGGAGGACCTCCGCGTCATGACGATCGGGCAATCGGTCGTGCTTCGCGAAGGAAAGAATCTGGACGTGACGACGCCCATTCCGGACAGGACCGGAAGGATTGTCGCCGCCGCGGGCATCACCCTCCCGGAGGACCCCGGGAGCAGCGAGGAAACGCTGGTGAAGGAAGCAGAAGAAATCGCCCATGAGTTGACGGTGGAGATTCAAGAAGCGAAGCGAACACCATGGTAGTGAAAGGCAGGATGGGCGGAGTCGATCGGGAGCGACACTGCACGCCAGAGGGCCACTCGAGCGGAGGAACGTCAGGCCGGCGAGGACTGCCAGGAGTGTTGTTGGTGGTTGCTCTCGGACTGGGTGGGCTGGTCACCTACGTCGATACTCGTCCGACCTGGGACGACACGGGCGTGACCGCGGCCGCGTTGCTCGTCGCATCCGGCGTGCTCGGATTCCTGGGGCCGCGTCGCCCGTGGTTGTGGGGGCTGGCGCTGGGCATCTGGATTCCATTGCTGGGCATCGCCCGGACGCAAGACTACTCGACCCTGCTGGCACTCGCCGTGGCCTTGGTGGGAGCGTACGGTGGGATGGCGATCCGCGGCCGGCGGTCGCCGGCCCGGAGGTGAGAGCGGCCCGGTTCACCGAGTTTCCCATGATCCGACACATCGTGATGTGGCGCCTCGCCGACAACGCCGAGGGAAGGAGCAAGGCGGAGAACCTCCTCCTCATGCAGAAGGCCCTTCTCGCCCTCCGCGACCGGATCCCCACCATCCGCCGCCTCGAGGTCGGGATCGACGGCAACCCGACCGCCGACTCCTCCCACATCGTTCTCGTCATCGACTTCGACGACTGGGAGGGGCTCCGGACCTACTCCGCCCATCCCGAGCACCAGCGGGTGGTGCACGAGCTCATCCGCAAGGTCAGAACCGAGAAGCGGGTGGTGGACTACGAGATCGCCCGGACCACTGACGAGCAGCGACCCGCCTGAGCGGCTCGCCGCGCCCGGCCTTCGTTGGAGCTGACTCGCGCACGAGGTGCCCTCGTGAAAGAGCCGGGCGACGTCGGGCTGGACGGCAAGGAGAGCTTTCCCCGCCCGACCCGTTCGTGGTAGCCTCGGACCCGGCACCTGGATAGGAGTACCCCCCCGGTACCCAGGGCCGGAGCGGCCGATCCGGTCCGGGGCCGGGGCTGGGAGGGGGCGCCCGCCGACGAGGGGTGCCCCCATGTTCTTGTCTCGTTCTCGGGAGAAACCTGGCGGCCGAGAGGAGCCGTTCCCGTTGAGGTTTGCGGAGGCAGCCCCGGGAACGTGATCGCCACATTGACCAGGCCGGATAGCATGACGGGAGCCCCGACGGATCTCCGCTCGGGGCCGGGCTCGATCACCTGGCTCCTCCTCCGCACCTGCGAGGGAGATCGCGCGGCCCGGAGCGAGCTCCTGGAGGCGCTTCACGCTCGCCTCCACGAGCTGGCCGAGCAGCGGATGCGGGACCAGCCCGCAGGCCATACCCTGCAGCCGACGGCCCTCCTCAACGAAGCCTTCCTGAAGATCTTCCGCGAGGCGGCGCCGGGGTTCCGCGATCGACAGCACTTCCTGGCCACCGTCTCGCGCGCCATGCGCTGCATCCTCGTCGATCACGCCCGGGCCAAGGCGACACGCAAGAGAGCCCCGTCGGGGGTCGCCGTGGCTCTGAACTTCCTCGTCGACAGCTACCAGAGAAGGGCCGTGGATCTCCTCGCCCTCGACGAAGCCCTCGATCGGCTCTTCTCGCTGGATCCGGACATGGTACGGATCGTCGAGCTGCGCTTCTTCGGAGGTCTCGGCGTCGAGGAAACGGCGCAGGTGATCGGGCAATCCGTACGGACGGTGGAGCGCGAGTGGAGTGCGGCGCGCTCGTGGCTACGGAGGGCTCTGTCGTGAACGCAGAGCGATGGAGCCGCGCCAAGGACATCTACGCCCAGGCCTGGGAGCTCGGCCAGGGGGAGAGGAAGGCGTACGTCGGACGGGCCTGCGGCGACGACGAAGAGCTCCTCCAGGTGGTCGAAGGGTTCTTCCTGGAGACGAGCGAGGACTTCCTCCGGGCGCCCGACTCCAGCATCGCCACCGGTCTGCTCGCCGCGTTCCGGACGGGCCCGGTCGTCTCGCCCAGGCGCCTGGGCGAGGATTTCGAGCTCGTCGAGCCCATCGGCAGCGGGGCCATGGGCATCGTCTACCGGGCCAACCAGATCTCGCTCGGCCGTCAGGTCGCGGTCAAGATCATGCAGCACCATCTCACCCTGTCGCGGCCCTGGGTGGAGAGGTTCAAGAGGGAAGCGCAAGCAGTGGCGCGCATGCGCCATCCGGGGATCGTGCCCGTGCACGTGGTGGGAGAGGACTCCGGTCTTCCCTACTTCGTCATGGATCTCGTGGAGGGAAAGAGCCTGCGCGAGGTCCTGCGCGAGAGGCGACGCCGGATGGCCTCGGGTGAGGCGCAGTTCTCGGATCTCCTTCCGGGAGGCCATGCCAGCTGGCCGGCCGCCGTGGCGGGACTTGTCGCCCGCACGGCTCGCGCTCTCGACTTCTCGCACCGGCAGGCCATCCTCCACCGCGACATCAAGCCCGAGAACATCCTCGTGGACGGCGAAGGACACCCCCTCCTCGTGGACTTCGGCCTGGCCAAGGAGATCCTGCCGGACGGTGACGGCGACAGCACCACCCGGGTGGGGACGCCCCACTACATGAGCCCGGAGCAGATCTCGGGAAACGCCTCGGCGGTCCTCGATGCCCGCAGCGACATCTACTCCCTCGGAGTCGTGCTCTACGAGCTGCTCACCCTGAGACGGCCGTTCGAGGGCGAGATGCCGGACATCTTCCGCAGCATCCTGGAGGAAGACGCGCCCCGCCTCCGCCGGCTCGCGCCGCGGGTGCCGGCCGATCTGGAGACGATCTGCGGCCAGGCCATGGACCGGGACCCCGACCGGCGCTACTTCTCGGCCGGTGAGCTTGCGGATGATCCTGCAGGACGCCGTGCTGGGCCGTTCCCGGGGGGATCAATTCAGCGAGACGAACTACCGGGGCTACCGACGCGGAGTCGAGAAGGTCGCCTCGGGATCCGAGATGCGGAGCCCCTCCGGTCTCTTCCACGTCCTCGGCAATGTGGCCGAATGGACGGAGTCGATCTACGTGGCGAGCGTGGGCACGAGCGTCCCTCAGCCTTCCTGGCGAGTGGTCAAGGGAGGAGCCTGGCAGAACAGCCGGGAGTTCGACCTGACCTGCTACGTGTCCTCCCTCGTCGAGGACCGGTTGAACGTCACGGGCTTCCGCTGCGCCAAGAGCGTCACACCCTGAGCGCGCATCCGGAAGAGCCCGTGCAAGGAGGAGACCATGCCAATCGATGAGACCAAGGGATTTTCCATGGACGCCTGCCTCTTCTGGGAAATGCCGGCCGATGCTCCGGTGCTCAGCGCCTCTCAGAAGCGTCTCGTGCGCAAGAAAATGCGCAAGACCTGGAAGAGGCTGAAGCAATCGGGGGTGTTCGGGAGACCCAAGATCTTCCTCGGCGACACTCCCCCCATGGAGCCCGATATCCGGAGGATCTACGGGGGATTGCTTCCGGACCGGGCGTCCCTGGGAACGACGCTCTTCTCGAGGTGCTGCGTGTGCAAGGGCAAGACGATCTACTACCAGGGAATCGCCTTCCGGAACGAGGACGGACATCCTCTCACCGTCGAGGTCGCGGGCCTGAGCATTCCCGTGTCCCTCGAGGTGACGATTCCCATGGATCCCGTCGATCTCGTGCGGTGACCCGGAAGCGACCTCGGTTCCCCGCCCCGGGCCGCTCAGGCCGAGGCCGCGGTCGGCTCTGCCGCAGGGTCGGTGGCCGCCGGGGCCTCGACGGTGAACGTGAACGGAGTCCCTTCCCGGCCGTTTCCGGGACCGAGATCGACGATCACTCGTGATCCGTCGGCGATGTCTCCCTGGACGATTCTCCGGGCGAGCCCGGTCTCGAGCTTCTTCTGGAGGTAGCGCTTGAGCGGCCGCGCGCCGTAGACGGGGTCAAAGGCCTCGCGCGCCACGAAGCGCCGTGCGTCCTCGGACAGCTCGAGGGTGACCCGCCGATCGGTGAGCCGCTTTCGCAGCTCGACCAGCAGCAGCTCCACGATCTGCTCGATCTCGTCCAGTCGCAGTCTCTTGAACAGGACGATCTCGTCGACCCGGTTGAGGAACTCGGGGCGGAAGGCCCGGCGCAGGTCGCTCATGACTCGCGACCGTGTGGCGTCGGAGATCTCGCCGTCGTCGTCCTCGTCCTCGAGGAGATGGGTGCTCCCGATGTTGGAGGTCATGATGAGGACTGCGTTCTTGAAATCGATGGTCCTACCCTGGCTATCGGTGAGCCGGCCGTCGTCGAGCACCTGGAGGAGCACGTTGAACACGTCGGGATGGGCCTTTTCGATCTCGTCGAAGAGGATCACCGCGTACGGCTTTCTTCGCACCGCCTCGGTGAGCTGCCCCCCCTCCTCGTATCCGACGTAGCCCGGCGGGGCCCCGATCAACCGTGCCACCGCGTGCTTCTCCATGTACTCCGACATGTCGATGCGCACGATGCTCTCCTCGTTGTCGAAGAGAGACTCGGCCAGCGCCCGCGCCAGCTCCGTCTTCCCCACACCGGTCGGTCCCATGAACAGGAACGAGCCGATGGGGCGACGGGGATCCTTGAGGCCCGAGCGAGCCCGGAGCACCGCATCCGCCACCGCGCTCACCGCTTCGTCCTGTCCGATCACGCGCCGATGGAGGACCTCGTCGAGGCGGAGGAGCTTCTCCTTTTCGCCTTCCACGAGGCGGGTCACCGGTACGCCGGTCCAGCGGGAGACGATGGAGGCGATCTCCTCCGGGGTCACCTCCTCCTTGAGAAGCCGGGACGTGGCGAGGAGTCCGTCGTCGGCGCTGGCCGTCGCCTCGGCCTCCTGCAGCTTCCTCTCCACCTCGGGGATCCGGCCGTAGCGGATCTGGGCCGCCTTCTCGAGATCTCCCTCCCGGGTGGTTCGCTCCAGATCGAGACGGAGGGTCTCGAGCTCCTGCTTGAGGGTGGCGTGGGAGCCGATGGTCTCCTTCTCCCGCTCCCACTGGGAGCGCAGGGCGCGCTCTCTCTCGGCGATGTCGGCGACTTCCTTCTTGAGGAGGCCGAGACGCTCCTTCGAGGGCTTGTCCTTCTCGCGCTTGAGCGCCTCGATCTCGATCTGCTTCTGGGTCATCTTGCGGGTGAGGGCGTCGAGCTCGGCGGGCATGCTGTCGATCTCGGTCCGGACCATGGCCGCCGCCTCATCCACCAGATCGATGGCCTTGTCGGGAAGGAACCGGTCGGAGATGTAGCGATCGGACAGGGTGGCCGCGGTCACGAGCGCGGCGTCCTGGATGCGCACCCCGTGGTGCACCTCGAATTTCTCGCGCAGGCCGCGCAGGATGGAGACGGTGTCCTCCACGTCGGGAGGTTCGACGAGCACGGGCTGGAATCTCCGCTCCAGGGCGGCGTCCTTCTCAAGGTGCTTCCGGTACTCGTCGAGAGTGGTGGCGCCGATGCAGTGGAGCTCTCCCCGGGCCAGCATGGGCTTGAGGAGATTGCCCGCGTCCATGGCGCCTTCGGCCTTGCCGGCGCCGACGATGGTGTGGAGCTCGTCGATGAAGAGGATCACCCGACCCTCGGAGGCCTGGACCTCCTTCAGCACGGCCTTGAGCCTTTCCTCGAACTCTCCGCGGAACTTGGCGCCGGCGATCAGCGCTCCCATGTCGAGGGAGACCAGGCTCTTGTTCTTGAGACCCTCCGGCACGTCGCCCCGGACGATCCTCTGGGCCAGTCCCTCCACGATGGCCGTCTTGCCCACCCCGGGCTCACCGATGAGGACGGGGTTGTTCTTGGTGCGGCGAGAGAGGATGCGGATGGTCCGACGGATCTCCTCGTCGCGTCCGATGACCGGATCGAGCTTGCCCTTCCGCGCATCATCCACGAGATCGCGCCCGTACTGCGCGAGGGCCTCGTAGGTCTGCTCGGGGTTCGGGCTCGTGACCCTCTGGCTCCCCCGGATCCGGGTGAGGGCGGCGAGCAGCGCGTCGCGGTTGACCCCCGCCGCGGCCAGCAGGCGGCCGGCGGCGGTCTTGTCGCCCTCCTCCACGAAGGCGAGAAGCAGGTGCTCGACGCTGACGTACTCGTCCTTCAGCTTCTTGGCGTGAGACTCGGCCTTTTCGAGGAGTGCCTGGAGCCTCTGGGTCACCGCGATCTTCCCCGGTTCGATCCCGGGCCCGGAAACCGCGGGCCGGCGGTCCAGATCGGTCTCGAGGTCGCGCGCGAGCCGTGCGGCATCGACACCGAGTCCTTCCAGGATTCGCGGGACCAGGCCCTTTTCCTGACCGCCGAGGGCCAGAAGCAGGTGCTCTCCGTCGACGGCGGTGTGGTGCCGCCTCACGGCCAGGCTCTGGGCGGCGGACAGGGCCTCCTGGGACATCTCGGTCAGGCGATTCAGATTCATGGCATCCTCGTCGGGGGTGTTCCGCGTAGGAAGATGAAGAGCCTTTGCGCAACCTGGGGACCAACGACGTCGATAGAGTTCAAGTTACGATCTGGAAGCTGTTTACGGAGGTCATCGGGTTGCCGGGAGACGAGACTTTCCTGACAACCTGTCAGGCCAGGGTGCTAACCTGGCTGTCCGGAGGGCCCATGCGAGACCTGCGACCCTTGATTGGCCTCGGGACCTGGATCCTCGTGCTCGGTCTCCTGGGGGTATGGCTCCTGGGCCAGGACGAGGGAGGAGAGCGCCGGTTCCACCTCCTCGGAGAGACCGTGGAGCTGGCGCTTTCCGACACGCTTCCCGTGTGCGTCGTGTTTGCCGAGGCGATCCCGGCGGAGACGGGCGACGTGCTCTACGAGAGGACGGGCGCCGACTTCATCCCTGTGGGTGAGGTGACTGCGGTCAACCGCGAGGTGGGCCGCGACACACGGGTCGAGCTCTCGATCTATCCGCGCATGGCGCGGCGGCTGGACGCAAAGGCGCGCTTCACCCATTTCACCGCCACCGGAACCGTGGCCTGGGCAGCCTCGACGCTCCTTCCCCGCGACAAGGTGGAGCTCATCGCCCGGGATGCTCGCGAGACATTTCTCCAGCGTCGCGCTCTCGTGGAGCGCCTCCTGCTTCCGCACGCCGAGGCCATGATCACGAGCCTGTGGTCCATTCTTCGCGTCGAAGCGCCCCTCGTCCTCGAGGGCCACCGGGCCGAGATCCAGGAGCTGCTCCGCAAGCACCACGTCGAGATCGTGCAGCAGAGACTCGCGCCGCTGTGGAGAAGCGAGATCTGGCCCGTCGTCCGTGAGGAGGGCGGGCCCGTGGTGCGCGCCATCGGCGAGGAGCTCTGGAACGAGCTTCCCAAGTGGGCCCTGGGGTTCCGGCTGGCCGTGGAGCAACTCCCGCTCGTCGAGAACGGGAAGGCGTCGCAACGGTTCCAGTCCTACGTCAAGGACGAGGCTGTTCCCATCCTCTTGACCCACGCCGATGAGATCCTGGAGGCGGTGCAGAGCATCTCTCTCCACCTTGCGGAGGATCCCGAGGTGGGGAGCGTGATCACCACTGCGTTCCTGCGTTTCATCGAGGATCCGGCCACCGAGGATCTCTTTCGCCGGATGATCCGGGAGCTGACGCTGGAGAACGAGCGGGTTCGTGGGATGGTGAGCGAGGCCTGGAGCAGCCCCGATTTCCAGGACGACCTGGCCCGGGCGCTCTCCGTGTTCGAGAATCTCGTGAGGAGGAGCGTCAATGCCATCCTGCTCAACGAGTCCCAGGATGGAATCAACCCCGACCTGGCACGAGTCCTTCGGACCAACATCCTCGGTCGTGACCGGAGCTGGTTCCTGGTGGAGGTGGACCCGTCGCTCGAGGGAGCGGTGATCGCGGGCGGGCCCGGTGTCGGGCCCGGGCACCTCTACCGTGGACAGGCCTACGCACCCCTCTGGTAGAAAGACCCGTGTCATCGATTCGCAATCCGCCGTCTCCGTGAAGGGACTGGGACTCGTGGTGGGAGGAGTGCGCCTCCTTCGCGACGCGAGTTTCGAGCTGAAGAAGGGAGAGATCGCCCTCCTGCTCGGCGAGAGCGGCAGCGGCAAGACCATCCTCATGAAGACCCTTTGCGGTCTCGTGGGACCCGGCGAGCCCGGATTCTCCTACGAGGGCGACATCACCGTACTGGGCCACGAAGTTCTCGCGGCAGGTCGCCAGAAGGGCTCGCCCATCGGCCGGGTCGGGATCGTCCTCCAGGACTTCGGGCTCCTCGACGAGATGAGCGTCGAGGGCAACATCGACTTCGCCTCGAGCCATGCCCGGAGCGGACGCGCTGCCCGTGGAGAGGATGCGCGAGAGAAGCTCCTCACCGAGTTCGATCTTCCCCGTCACGTGCCGGTCTCGCGCCTGTCGGGCGGCCAGAAGCAGCGGCTCGCCATCGCGAGGGCCCTGGCCTACGATCCCGAGATCCTGCTCTACGACGAGCCGACCTCGGGGCTCGATCCCTCGCGCAAGGCCCAGGTGGCCGGGCGCATCCAGAGGACGAACCGGGAGCACGGGACGACCACCATCGTGGTCACTCACGACCATGCCGCCCTTCTCTCCATCGCCGATCGGGTCTTCGTCATCGACCGTGCTACCGAGAGCCTGCGGGAGGTGGATCGGGAAGAGGTGGGAGCGGACCTCACTGCCCCCGCGGGGGGGGCGGGGGTGCCGCCGGCGACCACCTCTGGACCCGGGCCTCTTTCCCGGCTGCTCGCCGCCACGGGCGGGGTCACCCAGGCGAGCCTGCTCTTGCTGGCGTCCCTCGTTCCCAGGTGGCGAAGCGTCCGCCATGGCCTCTACTACCTCCTCTATTACCTCCGTCTCGTGGTCCTCGGCTCCTCGATCGTTTACATGGGGTGCGCGGGGGCGATCATCGGATTCGTGGCCACCTACTTCGTGATCGAGTTCCTGCCCCACCGCACCTTCACCGAGCCGCTCCTCCTCGACGAGGTTCTCACCGCCCTGGGTTACGCCCTCTTCCGGGTGATGGTGCCCGTGCTCGGCGCCGTGCTCCTGGCCGCTCGATGCGGAGCGGCGGTGGCTGCGGACATCGGCAACCGCTCCGCGTCGGGACAGCTCGACGTGCTCCGCTCGCTGGGAGCGCCGCCCAGGCGTTATCTCCTCACCGGCGTGACGCACGCATTCCTGGTGGGGGGGCCCCTGCTGGTGCTGCTCGCCTTCGGGGTGGCTCGTATGGTGAGCCTGGGCGTGTTCCTCTATCTCTTTCCCGAGCACTCGGCGCAGTTCTGGGATCGTGTGTTCCACCGGCTCATCCGCTCCCCCGGGGCCAGCTTCCCCTTCTACGACGGCATGCACTGGGTGCTGCTGAAGACGGCGGTCGCGTCCGTTGGCGTGGGGGCGATCTCCTACTTCCTGGGCGAAAGATCCAAGGTCTCGGGGCGAGAGGTCAGCGGTGCCGTGACCAGCGCGGTCATCTGGACGACCTTGTGGGCGTTGCTGGTCCAGGCCGCCTTCGCGTTCTGGGAATTCGCCAAACCCTGACCTCCCGGGTTGACCTCGATCGGGCTGCGTGGTGCCATATCCGTCCTCGTCATGTCCTCGACGGAGACCGATCTCGGTCGAGAAAGGGAATGCATGGACATCATCTGGTTCCTCCTGATCGGGGGGGTTGCGGGCTGGCTCGCCGGAAAGCTGATGGTCGGGCGAGGGTTCGGCGTTCCGGGCAACATCCTCGTGGGGATCGTGGGCTCGGTCGTGGGAGGGCTCCTCTTCAGAATTCTCGGCCTGTCGAGCGACGGAAGCCTGATTGGATCCCTGGTCACCGCGGTGGTTGGCGCGGTCCTCCTTCTCATTTTGGTCGGGGTGACCCGCAAGAAGTGAGGATCTTCCAGTCGGTCGTGACCGCGGTCGTGGAGGGTGAGGGGGGATCGACGCACGGTCCGGGAATGCCGTGATCCTCGTCCTTGACGCGCGATAAGTGGCGTGGTCTCCTGTTGGTGGTGCCCCTGGAAATGACCCGTCTTGGATAGGAGGACGGTCATGCCGGTCGATGTCGTCATGGAGGAGGAGGGCACGGGCGCCGTCGTGACCTGCTCCGGAATCGTGACCCTGGCCGAGGTCGAGCAAGCGAACCAGGAGATCCTGCGTCGCATGGACGGACTTCGCTACCAGCTCGTCGATCTCACACACGCCGAGAGGTTCGACCTCAACACCGAGGACATCAGGCGCCTGGCCCAGACCAATCGTCTCGCGTCCCAGGAGGTCGAGGGGCTCTTTGTGGCTCTGGCCGCTCCCACCGACCTCGCCTTCGGGCTTTCCCGGATGTGGGAGTCCATGGTCTCCGGGGCGCGCATCGAGGCGCGCGTCTTGCGCTCGGTGGACGAGGCGCGGGAGGCCATCCGCGAGGCCCTGGTTTCGCGGGAGTAGCCGGTTGAGGGTGCGTACCTACGGAATCCCGGGCCAGCCGGTCGTCGTCGTCCACGGAGGACCGGGTGCGGCCGGCTACCTCGAGCCTCTGGCACGACCCCTGGGTCGCCGATTCCAGGTCTTCGAGCCCTTCCAGCGAAGGAGTGGCGAGGTTCCTCTTGCGGTGAGCCAGCACGTGGCGGACCTGCAGGCCGTGGTCGAGGACCGGTGCTCGGGCAAGAAGCCGGTTGTGGTCGGCCATTCCTGGGGAGCCATGCTCGCCCTGTGCCACGCGGCGGCCCACCCCCTTTCGGTGGCCGGCGTCGTCCTCGTGGGCTGCGGGACCTTCGACCCCGGGGCGCGGGCAGAGATGGAGGAGATCCTTGCCGCCCGGGTTCCGGGCGAGATCAAGGAACGCATGGCAAGGGTGCTGGAGTCGGACGGAGAGGACGACGAGAGATTCCTCGAGATGGGACGTCTCCTCCTGCCTTACTACTCGTGCGACCCCGATCTCTCGCTCCTGACCTTCGTCCATGGCGATGCCCGGGGCCACCGGGAAACCTGGCAGGACATGCTGCGGCTGCAGGAAGAGGGTGTTGTTCCCGCGGCCTTCTCCGGGATCGAGGCCCCCGTGCTCATGCTCCACGGCGCCATGGACCCCCACCCCGGAGCGATGATCAAGAGGAGTCTCGGCCGCTTCCTGTCACGGCTCGAATACCGCGAGTGGGAGCGATGCGGTCACTACCCCTGGCTGGAGAGAGAGGTCAAGGACGAGTTCCTGGCCGCGCTCGAGGAGTGGGTCGATCGATGTCACCGATCCTGAGCGAGTGACGCACGGATCGCGCTACCCTCCTCTCATCGCGGCGCGCCCTGCCGGGCCACCCGCTCGAAGAGCTCCACGTACCGGTCCATCTGCCTTTCCACCGAGATCTCTTCCGCCGCCCGTCGCGCCGCCCTTCCCATGGCCTCCCGGCGTCCGGGATCGCCGAGGGTCGTCAGGGCTCGCGCGACTTCACCGGCATCGCGGGGATCCTGGACCACGATGCCGCAGCCCGCCGGCTCCACGATCTCGGCGATTCCGTCCTGTCGGCTCACCACCACCGGAAGGCCGCTGGCGAGGGCCTCGAGGGTCGCGTTGGCGATGGCGTCGAAGCGAGAGGGCAGGGCGAAGACATCGGCGGCGGCGTGAAGGCGATCGACGTCGGTGCGCCGTCCCAGGAAGAGGGCGCGCCCGGCGACGTCGAGCTCCCGGGCCAGGTGCCGATACCTCTCGATGGTCCCGTCGTCGCCCACGACCACGAGGCGAGGCCTCGGCGTCCGTGTGAGCGCGTGGAGAAGAGTCCCCGCCCCCTTTCTCTCCAGATTGCTGGCCACCAGGAGAGCGACCTCGTCTGCCGGAGCGATGCCGAGCTCTGCGCGCACCTCGGTACGGAGTCGACGCCTCTTCTCGGGAGAAAACCTCACGGTGTCGGCGCCATTGTGAATGACGGTCACGCTCTCCGCGGGAACGCCATAGTCCCGGACGATCTGGTCTCTCACGAAACCGGAGATGGCCACGATGGCCCGGTAGGCGCCGGGGGAGTACTTCCGGCGATCGATCCAGAGCTGGGCCAGACGGCCAGGGGAGAGGCGCGACAGGAGGGGACGCTCCATGGCGTCGTCATAGGCCTTTCTCGAGCCCGATCCGTCGCGCACCACGTCCTGATGGATCGTCTTGCCCGTGCCCAGGACGACATCGTAGTGTTCTCTGGCCAGCAGCCTCCGGGACAGAAGGGCGAACCCGAGCACGCGCCAGGTGCGAAACCCGCGAACCCGGGGCACGGAGTGATAGAGGACGCCGGGAGGGATCTCGGCATCTTGCCGGCTGGCGTAGAAGTGGACCTCGTGTCCCTTGCTCACCAGGTGCTCGGCCAGGAGATGGAGGAACCTCTCCACTCCGCCTCCCGTCGACCATCGCGTGTGGTTGATGGCAATCCTCACCGGACGGGGCCTCCGTCCCCGAGCGGCTGACCCGCCGGGCCCGGCGTCCCCTCTCCGCCCTCGTCGAGATCCGCCAGAGCGAGGCCGCAGAAAAGGAGGTTGAACGTCTCGTCCGCGTAGACGTGAGCCACCAGGCCGTGGATCAGGACGGCGGTCGCGGCGGCGAGGCTACCGAGCCGGAGAATCCGCAAGAAAGGGGGAAGGCGATCGCCACCGCGCGAGACACCGCGATAGAAGCGGAAGAACAGCCAGCAGAAGGCGAGCACTCCCAGCGCCCCCATCTCCCAGAAGATCTGGAGGAGTGTGTTGTGGGCGTGATCGACGATGGGGGTCGTGGCCGCTCGCTCCTCTCCGATGTGGGAGATCAGCGGGGGGTCCCCGAGGCGGGCCACCGTGAAGCCGTCGGCGATCATGCGCTCCCGCATGGCCTTCCCTCCGGGTCCGTGCCCCAGAAGAGGGCTTTCGGCCCGGCGTTCGAGGACGAAGCGCCACCCTTGTGGCCGGTAGCGGAGAGGAGCATCGACCGAGGAGTCGAGGATGCGCGAGAGCTGTGAGAGGTGGGCCAGCTCGCTCCTCGGACCGGGGACGAGGACGGTGATCAGAGCTCCCGCAGCCACTGCCAGGAGGATCCAGCGAGGCCGGCTCACGAGTGCGAGCGCCAGCACTCCCGCCGCGGTGCCCAGATAGGCACCCTTGGTCCGGGTGAGGACGAGGGCGGTGAAGGCCAGGGCAGTGAGGGCGAGCAGGGCCGTCCCCTCCTTCCGACGTCCCGAGACGAGGAGAGCGCCTGCCGCCCCTCCCACGAGAAAGCCCGCGATCTCCAGGTAGCGGGCCGCCTCGGCGTACCAGTAGTAGCCACCGTGGAACCGTCCGTCGACGGCCGCGCCGTCCTTCCCCGTGGCCATGCGGAGAAAGCCCCAGCCGCAGCTGAGGGCGAGACCGAGGCAGACGGGAGCACCGATGTGACGGAGCCAGCGCCGTGCCGCTTCGGAATCTCGTCGCCCGACGAAGACATGCCGCAAGGTGACCGCATAGATCACGAGCGGCCCGAGGAAGACCTCGATTCCTTCCCGCACTCCTCCCACGGGGTTTCCCGAGAGAGCTCCGCTGACCAGGGCACCGGCGGTCAGAAGGAGCAGCGGGGCGCGCAGGCATCCACCGGGGAGGGGCGAGGAGCGGATGAGGACGGCGTGCGCGAGGTGGACGGCGAGGAGCGTGAGGAGGGCCACGAACGCGGTCTTGTGGGCGGCTTGCCAGGGAAGAAGAAGAAGGTAGAGAGCGAGCAGGAGGGTGCATCCCCGGGACAGGAGGCGTGCCGAGGGTTCGTCGGCCGGGGTCGTCACGGGCTCACCGTCCCTCTCGCCAGGAGACGCGGGGGCGGGCTCCGAGCACGAGGCTCAGGGGCCGCTCACGCGGAAGGCGTCGACCAGGGCACCATTCCTGCTGGTGTTGCTGTCGTGTCCGTTGTTGCCATTGGCGAGCAGGGGAACCAGCTCGGCCGTCTCGTTGACGAGACCGTGGCGGCAGCGGGGCCGGACGTTCTTCCGACGATAGTAAGCCAGGTTGCGACGGTAGCGCTTCTCGGGGTTGGGGGCGTGGTGGAGGTGGTAGACCCACGCCTTGTGCCACAGGCAGGTCGGGGTGAAGCCGGCCAGCATCAGTCGGTTGCGGAGGTCCGAGTCTTCTTGCCCCCACCCCACGTAGTTCTCGTCGAACCCGTTGAGGGCCAGAATGGCCTCTCGATCGACCGAGAAGTTCAGGCCCATCATCTTGGGGCGTCGCCGGGTGCGGACGAGCACGTGGAGGCGGTTCTTCCAGTGGATGCGTCGGAGCTGGCGGCGGCGCTCGGGGCCCATCTGCTCCTGGAAGCTCGCGGCGAGGACGTGGTCGGGCATGACGCCGGAGGAGTATTCGGGGTCGAGCCGGACGTAGCCACCCATGGCGAAGCCGCCGGGTTGATAGGCCTGGGCGTGTTGCTCGAGGGTGTCGGGGCCGAACAGGCAATCGCCGTCTGAAAAGACGAGCTGGTCGGCCACCGATCGACGTACGGCCTCGTTGAGGATCCGACTCTTGCGAAAGCCGCGGTCTTCCTGCCAGACGTGGGTGACAGGGAAGGGGGCCCGCGACCGGAACCTTTCGACGACCTCCCGGGTCTCGCCCGCGGATCCATCGTCGGCGATGATCACCCCGAAGTCGCGGTGGGTCTGTACCGTGAGACTGAGGAGACTCAGCTCCAGTGCCCGTGGCCAGTTATATGTCGAGAGAACGACATCGATGGCATGCATGGAAATTGGACCACGAGGATCCATAAGCCCGCCCGATCCCACGCCGGGAGTCTAGGTCGACCTTCACGCGAAGTCAACGCGATCGGGGAAAGGAGGACCTGGGTGGGCCCGTCTCGCTTGCAGCTCCCGGCGCAGGGAAGGTACACTCCCTGCCGACACCCGTCTTTCTAGTGGCGTATGAGCGAGGATTCATCAACTCGATCTTGGCTCATTCGCCCCCGGGAAGGATGATTTTTTCCGCCCGATCAGGCCAGGCACGGGCGGACAGTCCACGTCGGACTTCCCCCCGCCGCGCTCTCGGTCGAATCGGACCACCAGGAGTCTGCAGGTGTCTCGCCGGATCCTCGCGTCGCTCCTGATTCTCGAGGTGGCCCTCATCCTGGCGTATGCCTGGTATGCCCTGGCTCCCGCCGAGACCCCGTTTCTCGGGTCGATCGTGCAGGCCGCATTCGGGTCCCTCCCCCTCCTGCTCTTTTGCGCCCTCACCGCCGGCTTCCTCATCCTTCTGGTGAGCGGAGCCCGGACCCGGAGCCATCCGGTCTTGAACGAGGAGTCCCGGACGCTGCTCGACCTCCAGGAGAAGGCAAAGGTGAGCCCCAGCAGCTACAACTTGTTTCGGCTGGCGAGCTTCTGTGAGAAAACGAGCCGCTATCCCCATGCCGTGGAAGCCTATCGGCGGGTTCTCGAGGAGGAGCCTGGTCGGGTGTCGGCCCGCTACGGCCTGGGGATCTCGCTCTTTCGCAGCGGCCGGGTGGAAGAGGCGATCACCGAGCTCGAAGCCGTCCGTGCCAGTGATCCCCAGCACGACTACGGTCAGATCGACCTCCGCCTGGCCGAGGCGTTGCTCCGACGAGGTGAGGCCGGAAATGCGCGCGCCGTTCTCCTGGAGCGTCGGAGCTGCTTCGGTCTGGCCGAGTACCACTTCCTGATGGGAGACGCCCTGCGGAAGCTCGGCGACTTCGAGGATGCGCGGCGCCAGCTTCTGCGTGTGATCGAGGCCGCCGCGGCCTCGTCCGGCGCCCGGCGCGAGAAGGATCTCCACCTGGCCCAGCTCGCGCGGCAGTCCTTGCTCGCGATGGCAGATCCGGGCACGCGATGAGCTCTCCTCGTGAGGTTCCCGATCTGTATTGCCTGCAGAAGCCGGGCCTGGCCACGCTGTCTCTCCTGGTCACCGTGGTCGCGGCCTGGGTCATGGCTGCCTCCCTCGGCCTCGCCAGGCTCGACCAGCTGCACCTGCTCTTCGTGCCGGCCAAGGTGTGGACGGGAAGGCCTGAGGGGCTGCTCACCTCGACCCTGCTCCACACCCAGGTCTTTCATCTCCTCGTGAACCTTCTCGGGATCGTCTACTTCGGCGCCATGGCGGAGAAGTCGCTCGGCGGCCGTCGCATGCTGGCGGTGTTCTTCGTCTCTGCCATCTTCGGGAACCTCTTCTCCTGCTTTCTCACACCCTTCCCCCGGATCCCCTCGGTGGGGGCATCGGGAGGGATCATGGGCTTCCTCGGCGCGCACGTCACGGCCACCGCCCTTCGGTCCGAGGATCCCCGGGCACTCTTTCTCGAGCCTCGGAATCGCCGTCTCACTCTCGTCCTCGTCTTCTTCCTGATTCTCGAGGCGCTGGCGCTATCGCAGCCCCTCCTCCTCTCGTCCCTGAACCACGCCGCTCATCTCGGCGGTCTCCTCGGCGGGGCAGCCCTGGCCGCACTTCTTGTCGATCGCGACACCCGACGGCTCGCCCGTGGCTCCTTCGCGGCCATCCTGCTCTTTCTGCTGCTTGTTGGCGGCTACGGACTCCTTCCCCTGGCGGGCCCCTCCTACCACGAGGTCCTGGCCCAGGAAGCGCTTCTCACCGCCGACTACGAGGGAGCCGAGTCGCAGTCGCGGCGGGCCTTGACGCTGTCGGAGGACAGGGTCGAAGCCCAGATCGTGCTGGGTACCGCGGCTCGGGGGCTGGGACTCATGAAAGAGGCAGAGAGCCACCTGCGACGGGCGGCCGAGCTCTCGGCTTCGGGCAGCGCTCTGGTGATCCTGGCCGAGTTTCTCGAGTCGCAGGGGGCCGAAGACCGCCTCGAGGTCTACGAGAAGGCGCGGAGCCGTCTCATCTCGGAGATTGCCGGCCTCGCCCGGGCGACCCTCGCGGACGAGCAACGGGCTGGCCTCCGCAACAACCTGGCCTGGCTGCATGCCGTTTTCGGTCGGAACCTGGAGGAGGCGCTGGCGCTGGCCCTGAGGGCGACATCCGCCTTTCCGGCCGAACCGGCCTTCCTGGGGACCCTCGGTGTGGTCGAGCTGGGGCTGGGCCGTCCTTCCGATGCCGCCTCTCACCTCGAGCGTGCCTGCGACCTCCATCGCGATCGGCTCTCTCTGGCCCATGACATGTATTATTACTCGCTCGCCCTGAGCGCCGCTGGACGGAAGGACGAGGCGGACCGGGCCCTCGATCGCGCCATCGAGCTCGATCCACGGGCTCCCGTGCGCAGGATGGTGGAAGGACGCGAGGACGGATCGTGAGCCCCGAGAAGAAAATTCGCTCTCTCCGACCCACGAAGCCGGTGCGCCGCGTGGTCCTCGTGCAATGGGGAAACGCTGGCGACGACAGGCTCGTTCCCTACGCCATCGGGCTGCCTCGTGTGCTCGAGACCCGTCTCTCGACCCTGGACGGCGAGAGTTTGTCGACCCGGACCGTGCTTCTCCGCGACAAGGAGCGCGGCGGCCTGCCCCTCCAGATCGACGGGCTCCTTCCCGACGAGACCCTGATCGAGCTGACCGCCACTTTGAAGCCCGACCTGGTGATCCAGGGCTCCGTGCGTCAACTCCCCCGGACAAGCGATCTCGAGATCGAGGTGCGGCTGCTGGCGAAGGCGGCCGATGATTCGGGCGGTTCGGTGAGCCTTCTCGAGAAGAGCATCACCTCCTCCCGGCCCGATCTTCTCGCCCATCTCGGCGACCTGCTGGAGGATCTTGCGGAGACCCTCGGGCTGGCCAGGACCGAGGACCAGCTCCGGATCCTGCGCGACTTCACCACGACCGATCTCGAGGCGTTCTACCTCCATCTCCTCGCGATCTCCCTCGACGAGGGCGTACCGGAGCGGCTGCGGGCTCTGGAGAGCGCTCTCGACCGGGATCCTGGCTTCGAGGATGCCGCGGTGACACTGGCCCGGGACCTCCTCGGGGAGGCGAACCCGTCGGGTGCCGCAGTGGTGCTCGAGTCCTGCCTGGGCCACGCGAAGAAATCGGCTCGCTGTGCCTACATGCTCGGGCTCGTGCGCGAGAGCCTGGGGCAGCCCGAGGCCGCGCTGCAGGCCTTCTCCACGTTCGCCGACCTCCGACCTCACTCGGCCGTGGCCTGCTTCCATCTCGGCTCGCTCGAGCTCCATCTCGGGAGGCCCGACCGGGCCCGGGATCTCCTCCAACAGTACGTGAGCCAGAGGCCCCACGATGCCCCGGGATGGGAGAATCTCGCGGTGGCACTTCTCCGCCACGGCGACAGGAAGGGAGCCGAGAGTAGCCTCGTTCGCGCCCACGAGATCGCCCCCGGGGAGGTCCGCATCCTGCTCAACCTGGCCCGACTCCATGTCGAGAAGGAGGCCCTGACCGAGGCTGCCAGGTGGCTCGAGAAGGCTCGGGCCCTCGCTCCCGACCATCCGTCGGTGCTCTCGCTGCTGGGCCGTCTCGAGCTGGAGCACGAGCCGGAGGCAGCGGTCGAGCTCTTGCGGCGGGCCCTCGCCGCGGGTGCCGAAGCCGAGGACCCGCGGCTCCCCTTGCTCCTGGCCTCGGCGCAGGCCCGGTGCCTGGACCTCCAGGGGGCCGCGGCGACCCTGCTCCGCGTGGAACGGGAGACCAAGCAGGCCCCCGTGCGCGACGAGGCTCGTCGGATGCTCCGGGAGGTGGAGGATCCGGACGAGAGGCGAGTGCTCGTGCGCCGCGTTCTCGTGGAGAGGTTCCTCAAGGAGGGGACGGAGAAGGAATCACGGGAGTCGGCGCGGGAGCTCGTCCAGCTCGCCGAGAAAAGTCCGGACGATGCAGAGATCCGGTTCGTCCTCGGGGTCGCGCTGCGGCGGGCGGGATCGCTGCACGCGGCGGCCTCCTCCCACCGGCGTTGCCTCGAGCTGGCACCCGATCACGTCGACGCCTTGACGGAGCTGGGGGTGCTGACCGGACAGCTGGGAGATCTGGAGGAGTGCCTGGATCTGGCCCGGCGAGCCCTGGAGCTCGATCCGGGCTCGGCGGCGCTGGTCTGCAACGTGGGGGCCGCCCACTTGCGTCGGAACGAGCTGGACGAGGCCGAAGCCTATTTCGTGGAGGCCCGGGGGCTCGATCCCGACGACCCCATCGTCGAGAACTGCTTGCGTGCCTTGCAGCTCAAGCGGCACGGACACGACGCCGACTTTCACTGAGCCAGGCGATCAGACAACGGCGACCAGAAAACCTGAGCCGGGCGATCAGAAACCCAGGCGATCAGAAACCCAGGCGATCAGAAACCCAGCTGGGCCTTGCGCTCGAGAGCTCCCGGAAGGGCGTCCTCGGACTCGGTGATCACGGGGAGGAGGGGGGCCTTCTCGGCGTTGATCGCCGTCCACTTCTGCTGGTCCTCGGGGACATCGTCCTCGGCGAAGATGGCCTGGACCGGGCACTCGGGAATGCAGGCTCCGCAGTCGATGCACTCCTCGGGGTCGATGTAGAGGATGTCCACGTCGGCGTGGAAGCAATCGACGGGGCAGACGGCCACGCAGTCCGTGAAACGACACATGTGACAGTTGCCGGTAACGACGTGTGTCATCGATCTTCGCCTTTCTGGTCTACCTTGGTCGAGCGAGTCAGTTGGCCGAGGGCGGCCTTGGCCCCGTGACAGGTTCGGAAGTCTAGACGGGGTCGGAAGCCTGGTCAAGGAAGCCCAAACCGGAAAATGACCCGATCTTGCAGGCCGTCCGCCGGCTCACACGCCGTCCTCTGCAGGAGCCTCGGGTCCGACCTCGGGCAGGGTGTCGTGCTGGGCATTCTGAGCCTCGGACCCGGCCGGGGGCGCCCCGGCACCCGTTCTCGCCGCCACGGTGGAGAGGATTTGCTGGAACGCTTTCCCGTCGAGGGACTCGCGGGAGAGGAGAGCTTCGGCCACCGCGTCCAGCTCGGGCCGTTTCTCGAGGAGCAGGTCCTTGGCGGCGGTGAAGGCGTCGTCGAGAAGCCGTCGCACCTCTTCGTCCACGACCCGGCTCGTCTCCTGGCTGCAATCGGTGAGCGCGGCGCCGTTCGGGGAGCCGAGGTAGGCGTAGTCATCTCGCCCGCAGTGGACGAGCCCGATGCGGTCGCTCATCCCGTACATGCACACCATCTGACGGGCGAGCTTGGTGGCCCGATCGAGGTCGTTCTCGGCCCCGGTCGAGACCTCACCGTAGACGATGTCCTCGGCGGCCCGTCCGCCCAGGAGTCCCTTGATCCTCTGCACGAGCTCCGTGCGGGTCATGAGGTACCGGTCCTCGACGGGAACCTGCATCGTGTAGCCGAGCGCGGCGCGCCCCCTTGGAACGATGGTGATCTTCTGGACGGGGTCGGAAGAGGGGCTGAAGGTGGCGACCAGGGCGTGGCCGACCTCGTGGAAGGCGACACGCCTCTTCTCGTCGTCGTTGAGTCGACGCGTGCGCCGCTCGGGACCGGCCACGACCTTCTCGATGGCCTCCTGGAGGTGCTCCTGGGCGATCTCGGTCGCTCCCAACCGAGCGGCGAGGAGGGCGGCCTCGTTGAGGGTGTTGGCCAGGTCGGCGCCGGAGAAGCCGGGAGTTCTCTGGGCCACTGCCTTCAGGTCGACGTTCTTGGCCAGGGGCTTGCCCTTGGAGTGCACCTTGAGGATTGCCTCGCGCCCGAGCAGGTCCGGGGCGTCGACCACGACTTGCCGGTCGAAGCGGCCGGGCCGGAGCAGAGCGCGATCGAGAACGTCGGGGCGGTTCGTGGCCGCCAGGATGATGACGCCCTTGTTGGCCTCGAAGCCGTCCATCTCGGCCAGGAGCTGGTTGAGGGTCTGCTCCCGCTCGTCGTTGACGGCCCCCAGGTGGACGCCTCTTTGACGGCCGATGGCGTCCACCTCGTCGATGAAGATGATGCACGGGGCCTTGCTCTTGGCCTGCTCGAAGAGGTCGCGAACCCGGGCGGCTCCCACGCCCACGAACATCTCCACGAAGTCCGAGCCGCTCATGCTGAAGAAGGGAACCCCCGCCTCGCCGGCGACCGCGCGTGCGATCAAGGTCTTGCCGGTACCGGGGGGGCCCACCAGGAGCACTCCCTTGGGGATCTTCGCCCCGAGGGCCTGGTAGCGTGAGGGGTCGTTGAGAAAGCTCACGACCTCCTGAAGCTCGGCCTTGGCCTCGTCGCAGCCGGCGACGTCCTCGAAGGTGACGCCCGTGCTCTTGTCGGCGGTGATCTTGGCCCGGCTCTTGCCGAAGGAGAGGACCCGCTGTCCCATGCCTCCCATCCGCCGCATGAGAAGGAACCAGATCAGGACCATGAGGCCGATGGGTACGATCCAGGCCCAGATGAGCGAGGTGAGGAGGCTGGGTCGTGACCCCGTGAGGAGGGTTCCCACGGCCAGAAGATCCGAGACGAGGGTCTCATCGGTGACGGCAATCGTCCGGAACAGGAAGGGCTCGGTCGGCTCGTCCTTGCCCGCGGGCTCGCGCGCGGCCGCGCTCGGGTCGGGTTTGGATCTCTCCTCGATGCTCGGCAGGTGGCGGTTCTCCTCGCGGAGCGCTCCCTTGGGGAGAGGAGCGAGGGTGGGATCGATCCGTCCCTCGATGTCGCCTTCTCGGATCGTGCACTCGACGACCTGCCCTTGATCCACGTAGGCCCGGAAATCGCTGTAGGGAAGGGTCTTGAGGATCATGCTCTCGGCTGCCTGCTGCCAGACCCAGAACAGCACCAAGGCCAGGATGAGGTAGAGCACCATCATCCGGTTGATCCCGGGGCCCTTCCTGTCTTCGGGTTTTCCTCCCCGAGGCTCGGAGTGCCGGGGTTCTGGCGGGTTCATCGCATGTTCCTTCGATATCTCGAGGTCGCAGGCTCTTCGGAACTCTCCTCCGGGGGAGATTACCACCCCTGTCCTTCCGCGCCGGCCGCCGTTGGGTGGCCACCGCTTCATTTTTCCCCTGGCCGGGGGCAACCCGGTTCGGGGGCCGGCCGCTCGCGCGGGGGCGGGAGCGACCTCCCGACCAGGGGGCGGGGCCCGGTGACGCAGCGATTGGTGTGCCACCGATCACCGAGGAGAGGGCTTTCGCAATAAGAAGGCCCATGTTAGTTGTTTAGGCTGCTCGATGAAGGAAGACTCGTTGCCATGTCCCCGTGGCCTGGTCCCGATGGAGCCTCTTCCCTGTCATCCTGACAGCCAGGGGAGATCCCGGTACCGAGACCCGGGAACCGGTCAGACACCCACCGGGCTTGGCCGTAAAACGTGCCGGATTTCCTTTTCACGTCCTTTTCTCGTTCCTGTGTGATGTATAAGGCCCGGGGCATCGACGCACCGAGTCACAACCTGCCCGGAGGACCCGCAGCATGACCCAGCCCCAGCTCGCCATGGGGACGCCCGACCTCGAGAGAGCCGTTCTGGACCGCTACGCGTCCGCGTCGGAGGAGAGAGAGGAATGTCTCTGCTGTCCGGTGGACTATGACCCGGAGTACCTGAAGGTCATTCCGGAGGAGGTGCTGGTCCGGGACTACGGCTGCGGGAATCCCACCGGCCACATCGCGGAGGGGGAGACCGTCCTCGACCTCGGGTCCGGGAGCGGCAAGGCCTGCTTCATCGCGAGCCAGCTCGTGGGCGCGAAGGGCCGGGTGATCGGCGTCGACTTCAACGACTCCATGCTGGCCCTGGCCCGGAAGCATCAGCCCACGGTGGCGAATCGGGTCGGATACTCCAACGTCGCGTTCAAGAAGGCCAAGCTCCAGGACCTGAGGCTCGATCGCGACCGTCTCGACGCTCACCTGCGTGACCATCCCGTCTCCAGCGAGAGCGACTTGCGCCAGCTCGAGGCCTTCATTCATGGCCTGCGCGAGGAGGAGCCCCTCGTGCCGGCCGGCTCCATCGACGTGGTCATCAGCAACTGCGTGCTCAACCTCGTGCGCCCCGAGGAGAAGGCCCAGCTCTTCAGCGAGATCCACCGGGTGCTCAAGGAGGGCGGCCGCGCGGTGATCTCGGACATCGTGTGCGACGAGCCCGTGCCCGAGCATCTCCAGCAGGATCCGGAGCTGTGGAGCGGGTGCATCTCGGGGGCCTTCCAGGAGGAGGAGTTCCTGGCCGCCTTCGAGAACGCCGGTTTCTGGGGCTTGACCCTCCTGGATCGGCAGGAGATGCCCTGGCGCACGGTGGAAGGGATCGAGTTCAGGAGCGTCACCCTCCTCGCGTTGAAGGGTCGGACGGGGCCTTGCCTCGACCAGAAGCACGCCGTCATCTACCGGGGGCCGTTCCATTCCGTCCGCGACGACGACGACCACGTCTATCCCCGCGGCGCCCGTGTCGCGGTCTGCGGGCGGACCTTCGAGACCCTGAGCCGGCCACCGTATCGCGACCACTTCGCCCTCGTCACGCCGCGGGAAGAGATCTCCCCGGCCGATGCGGAGCCTTTCCCCTGTGACGACGAGATCCTGATCCGTCATCCCCGGGAGACCAAGGGCGAGGACTACCGTTCGACGACCGAGAACGGCAACGGAGCCTGCTGCGGGCCGGACTGCTGCTAGCAGGCGGGCGGAGAGATCGATGACCGGCAAGTCACGGGAACGCATCTCGGTGATCGTGCCGACGCTCGACGAGGAGGGATCCCTCGAGCGGTGTCTTTCGAGCGCCCGTAGCGATGCCGAGGTCGAGCTCATCGTGGCCGACGGCGGAAGCTCGGACGGGACGGTGAGCATGGCCCGGCGGCTGGGGGCCCACGTCGTCGAGGGCGCGCAGGGGCGCGCCGGCCAGCTCAATGCGGGGGCGGGCAAGGCCAGGGGAACCATCGTCCTCTTTCTCCACGCGGACACCGAGCTACCGCGAGGATTCGGCGACGAGGTGCGGGAGATCCTTTCGGACCCCTCCGTGGGCCTGGGTGCATTCCGTCACCGCTACGACAGCGACGGGCGATGGCACCGGTTCATCTCGCTCACCGTGAACCTGCGCTGCCGGCTGCTCGGGCTCCCGTACGGGGATCAGGCGTTCTTCCTGCGACGCGAGGTCTTCACGAGGCTGGGAGGGTTCGCGCATCTACCCGTGCTCGAGGACCTCGATCTCGTCCGTCGGGCCCGGAGAGAGGGTGGCTTCGTGATGGCCAGGAGCGAAGTCGTGACCTCATCGCGTCGCGGGCGAAGCCAGGGGGAGCTCCGCACGACTTGCGCCAACGACGTCTTGCTGATGGGATTCCTCCTGCACGTTCCGCCTCGACGCCTGCTCGGTGCCTACCGGCGTATCGCCGGGGCCAGTCGCTCCTCCCGATCCCCCTCCGAAAGCCGTGTCATTTCGTTACACCTCGGCGATCGGGCGGAAGCGCGTTCCTCCGAGTGAGTTGGGGCCACAGCCGCGGTGGAGGGCGTCCCGGGTGTAACCATCCGTGACACCTGGGTCCTCGGGCCGATCGACGCGCTCGGAGGCATCCACGCCTTCGTTCAAGTTCGTGTTCTCGTTGATCTTGTCCTGAATCGTGACGTCGTCGCACCCGGAATGGCACGGCGCTTGTGTTCTTCGCCACTCGTGTAGGGCTCGACGAGACGAGCCGGGGTCAAAGAGAAACACAGGTAATCACGGAGGATAAGACATGAACTCTCAGTCCACGACCATCGCCAGCCGTATCTCGAATCGCTTCTCCGTTCTGGGCTTCGCCGCCCTCCTCGCCGTCACCGTCGCTCCCGCCTCGGCCCAGCCGCGGCCGGCCAACGGTGGGAACAATCCCCCCAGCGTCGAGCTTCCTGGCGCCGAGACGGGACTGGTGTACTTCAGTGATCTGACTCCCTTCACCCTCAAGCTGAGCTGGGGGAGCCCGGATCGCTACGAAAGGTTCGCCATCTCCTACTCGGGAGAGGGTCAGCCGGGCCGCGTGATCCAGGTCAATCTGCCCGGGGCTTCCCGGACCGCTTCCAAGAACATCAATCGCCTCCTGCCGGATACCCGGTACAACTTCGTGGTGAACGGTCGCACCGAGAAGGGCTGGAAGAAGATCGGCAGCCTCACCGTTCAGACTCCCGAGGGCGGCACCACGCCGACCGAGGATGTCTGCCTCAGCGGAAGCATCGACGTGCGCAACATCACGGCCAGCCAGGCCGACGTCATGATGGAGGCCAATTGCGAGTTCGACGAGTACGTGGTCCGGGCGATTCCGACCGACAACCCTGCCGCCGCCAAGATGGCCCGGGTCAAGCTCGCCGATCCCACCAAGAAGGCCACCTTCCACCTGGACGGTCTCAGCTCGAAGCACTCCTACAGGATCCGGGTGAACGTGATGCGCAACAATCGCGAGGCGAGGATCGGTGAGGAGCTGGTGTTCATCACCCTCTGAGCCGAGCTCGAACCGCTACGATTCCGCGAGGGCCCTTCCGGAAGGAAGGGCCCTCGGTCTTTCTTGTGTCCACCGCGCCAGCCCGGATTGGCGCCGTGGACGACCGACCACCCGAGAGGGTTGGTCGAAGCCGTGCCCGGTGCCTGGCAGATCCTTGCCGGTATCGTTTCTCGGAGCGTTGCCCGGCCGCGAGGTCTATATGAGCGCCCGCACACGGGTCGCGTACTTCCGATAGCGGTGGCCGAAGGCCAGGGTGAGGAGAGCGTCTTCTCGGCAAGTCCGGTAGATGACGAGCGGGACCAGCACCATCAGCCAGACCAGGAAGCCGAATCCACTCTCCAGCAGAATCGTTGTCCCCAGCCCGATCGCCAGCAGGCCCGCCTCGGAGGGATGGCGCCGCCGGGAAAAGACACCGACGGTGACGAGCGCACCCGGTGACGAGGCTCGGACGGCCGCGGGATCCCGGGCGAGGGTGAGAATCGTCAGCAGCAAGATGTTTGCCGTTCCCGCAGCAGTTGCGGTGAGAAGTCTGGCCGACTTGCCGGGCTGGCCGAAAATGGATTCATCCGCGCCCTTCACGAGGAAGGCTCGCGGTGTCTTCTTGCAGCATCGTCGAGAGGACGCCCCTGAGGTGGGCGGGGGACATCTGCAGCGCGCCACCGATCTCGCCGAGGAGTTGTTTCTCCTTCTCGTCGAATTGTCCGTCGGCGGCAGCCACCATGAACGCCGCCCTGACGATGGCCTCTTTCGCCGAGTCGTTGAGGGTCCCGACGATGCCTCCGAGATAATCTTCCACCGACCGGCCGTCCTTCGTGGCCACGTCGATTTCCTGCCGCACATCCGCCTCGGTGATCTCGGCGTCGGCCAGCTTGCCGTAGGTCTCCCGGATCATCGTGACTTCCTGATCGTCGATGACTCCATCGGCAAGACACATGAGGACCATCGTCCTTCGTGCCGCGATCTGAAACTCGGCTTCGAATCGCCGGTCGGCCACCGCGGGGTCGAATCCCAGAACCTCGGTACGATAGGTACCGCGACATGCGTGGCATTCGATGTACTCACCCAGCATGTCCAGCGGGATGAGCGGGATGAAGTAAAGGGTGAAGAACCTGCGGACGCGCTTCTGGGAGTACGTGCGCTTTCCGCACTGGGGACAGTGGAATCTGCCCTCGCCGGCGTTGTAGGTCACACCTCGTGTGCCGAAGATGATCATGTCATTCCCCCATGGTCTGATCGTCACCGAAACCACACCGCCACCGGTAAGCCGGGGCGGACACTCCGATTGCCCTTGTACCTGGGAACCATCATAGGCTCGTGGCAATCGCCAGGTCCAGACCCCGTGTCCGGTGAAATGGGAACGGCTACCCTCGGTTTTCTGTCCCCATCCCGGGCGGGACTGGAACTTGTTTTTCGGATGCTGTTTACAGCTGTCGCCGCTCCATCATCGGTGACGAGGCGAGACCCGAGAAGGGGTCCGTGTCGGCGACCGTGGCCATCGACCTGATTCTCGCTAGTGGAGCACGATCTCGCGTATCTCGAGCCGCCCTCGGCCCTCGCGGGGACGTGCGATCCGGATCGCACGAACGTCGACCGCCTTGGGTAGATCGATGCAGCGCGGAATGATGACGTCGGTGCGGACCGGACAGACGAAGCGGTAGAGGGCCGATCCCTCCTCGAGCTCGACCTCTACCGTGGGAGGCGGATCGGGCCCGTCGCGTTCTTCGTCCTCGTCCTTCTCGCTTTTTTCGTTTGACGGCTCGCTCTCCCCGGTGAGGCTGGCCACGATGCCGAAGGACCGGATGCGCACCGCCCGCCGGAAGGCGACGCGGATGGCTCCTCCGGGCTCGACGCCATACGAGGTCACGATGTCACCGTCGAGGATCTCGCGGAAGCCCATTTCCATGTCGGGACGCTGGGCGGAGGAGAGCATGCGTCCGAGCTCGGCGAGCGCAGAGATGTCGGCGCGGGGAAGCCTTTTCGAGAGCGCGTCGCGCAGGAACACCTCTCGTTCGACCTCGGAGCGTGGGTATTCGGCGGGAGACGGGAAGAGAGAGGCGATGCGCTGGGGAGAGGCGCTCGTCGCAAGAAGTGTCCGGTGAAGGGCGGCGTGAATTCCCTCGACGATCCTCCGCCCGAGAGGCGGAGGTCCGGTACGGCCATCGCTCTTCTTCTCGCCGGTGTCCTCGGTCCTCAGCGCCACCACCAGGGACGGCAGATACCCGTGGAGAGGCGGCACCTCCTGCTTCGGCTCGATGTGCCAGGCGGGCCATCGCTGGAAGCGCCCCTCGTCGAGGTGTAGCTTCGGCACGACGAGGAGGAGATCTGCGGCCGTCCCGGGCCGCGCGAGCAATTGCTCGATGCGAGGCCCGGCGCCGCGGCTCCAGGCCGAGGTGTCCTGGCCCAGGATGCGGCCCGCGCCGGCGCCGTCGGCTCCGATGGTCGCCGTGGACGAGAGGGAGAGCGGCGGCCGGGAGACATCGAGCTCGAGGGCTCCCGCGCTCCAGCCCCCGAGGATCTCGTTTGCCTCGACCAGCCCGCGGCGCAGGGTCGCCTGGTCGCGGCTCGACCAGCGGGAGCGCACGGTGACCCTGCGGGAGCACTGCCGCCGCGCCCGGGCCAGCTCCTCCTTCAGCTTGTTCTCGTCGAAGACGGCTCGACGGATCTTCTTCTCGAGATCCCGGTACCGATCCTCGTCGAGCTCGTCCTGCTCCTCGGCCAGATCCGTGGTGACGACGAGGAGGCTCAGCCTGAGGGGCGGAGTGCTGCTGCGCGGGAGCTCCTCTCTCAGGGCCCGCAGGAAGGCGTCGGCTTCCAGGTAGGCCTCGGAGGTCGACGGTAGGCCGAGGGCGAGCAATCGGGTGAAGTGGTCCCGGGCTTCCTCGAGGAGAGCGGTCCTTTCGCGGGGCGAGCGAGAGAGGAGGGCCTGTCCCACGAGGGTCTTTCCGCGGAAGAGCGGATCGTCACCCCTGGTCGAGGTACTGTTTCCGTCCGCCGAACCGAGGTCCCACTCGACGACCTCCTGCGAGGTCGCCCTGGAGACGAGAATCGCCACCAGAGGCAGCAGCAGGATCAACCTCGAGGCCGCTTGATGAAAGGACGATCTCATCCCGTCCTCCGGGTCCTCTTGCGCTCCTCGTCGGTCATCACGCGAAGTCGCCAGCTCACGGTCTGCCGGAGGAGGTCGTGGGGATCCTTGATCACCCACGGAGTGGTGTCGTGGACCTCGAGGTGCAGAACGGCGTCGTATCCCGAGACGAGGGTCAGCTCTTCCCGGTCGAGGGAGATGGACTCGAGGACGCGTCCGTCGGCGAGAAGGGATCTCTTCCCGCCCGGGAGAGGCTTGCCCCGAAGGGTCCAGCGCGTCTCGAGGAGGTGTTCCGCGGGCCTGAGGACCTTGGCCTCGAGAAGGATCGGCTCCTTGGACTCGAGGTCCACCAGGATGGGCCGGTCCTCGGGGTGGCTCAGCTCGTCGACGGGACGGACCCGCTCGTAGATGCGGAGGACGAACGTCTCGCGACAGACCGCGCACAGCTCGTTGCCGCCCGTCCCCATGACGCAGGATTGCGAGGGATGCCAGACCCCGTCGGAGCGACCGGCCCCTCCCTTGTAGATGCCGATGCCCGGGGTCTTGGCTTCGAGCCAGTGCTTCCACGGCACCTTGTCGGGATCGTCGGTGTCGGAGAGGTTCGGTCCCCGGGGGGGCGGGCCGGTGGGCGGCTTCTTGGTGACCTGGGTCGAGTACTCGTCGAGGAGCCCGCCGAAGGAGTGGCCGAACTCGTGGAAGGCGATGCCGGACGAGGCGTGGGCGAAGGCCGCGATGCGGCTGCCCCCCGTTCCCCCGCCCCCGCGCCGGACCATGACGAGGGCGCTGTCCCAGCCCTTGGCGTGAAGATCGAGGGCGGAGGTGACGAGGTCACCGTCCACCGCGACCTGGCCCTGGGCAAAACCGGACCACTGGCCTCCGAACGCGGTCGAGGCATCGTGGGTGGGGGTGTCGACGCCGTCTTCTTTCGACCAGGCGTGGGCGCGGTGGAAGTTGAAGTAGCTTCCGTACTCGGCAAAGACCTCGCGCTTGTAGAAGAAGTCGAGGAGCTGTTTGCTCAGGTCGGCGAACTGTCCCTGGGCCCGGTCGGTGAGCACGTAGCCGTCACCGAGCACGAACACGTCGACCCGATTGTCCGGGGATCCGTTGCGCAGGACGGGGGTCACGAGCAGGACACCGTTCTCGCGGGAGAGCTCCGCCGCCTTGATGCCGAGCGCGGTGCCCTTGGCCAGGGCAGCGGTCTTTCTCATGACGTTGGTGCCGGCGAGGAAGAATCCCTTCTCGGAGAGTCGCCGGGCCCTTTCGAAGAGATCCTCGGCACGTGCGTCACGCTCGTCTTCGGCCGCTTGCTTCTCGAGGAGCCACGCCTCGGCCACGGTGGCGAGCCTTTGGTCTCGGGCCTCGTTCGTCACGAAGCGGCCGTCGAAGAAGACGAAGCCCTCATCCGGGCGCGCGATGCCGAGGTTCCGGGTCAGGAGCTCCCAGGCGGGATCGAGAGCCTTGGGTGAGCGCTCGAGAAGGCGGTAGAGTCTCTGGTGACCCTCGTCGAGAAGGCCGGTCTCCAGACAGTACCCGGCGGTGTCGAGGAGGTTCTCGGGGGAGGCGGGGAGCTCATCGTAGAGGCGCAGAAGGAGCTCGGGGCCGAGGTCGCGCCAGCGCCAGGGGATGCGGGCGTCGCCGGCCCCGGGAATGGTGACGAAGAGGCCCGCGTCATCGGTGTCGACCACGGCGTAGGAGAGACCCTCTCCGAGATCGAGACGGAGCCGTTCGAGATCGGGTCGCGCAATGCGCTCCACCAGCGTCCGGTGGAGGCGTCCCGGGTCCGCGCGGAGCGACTCGATGTCCGCGGGGTCACCGGCGAGCAGGGGCCGAAGCGTGGCCAGAAGGCAAGCAAGGGCCGCAGCGATGATGATGTGTTTTCTGTTCATGGGTCGAACCCCGTTCAGGCCCGATTGTCGCCACCGCGGGAGCCCCTGTCAAAGGCGAGTCCGGGCGATCAGACCCGGAGAATGGCCAGGGCGAAGCTCACGGGCACGAGAAGCGCCAGCGTCAGGCTCGAGAACGTGAGCAGCCTCTTCTGGAGGAGGTTGGACGGCGGCTGGAAGCCCAGGGCATAGGCGGTTCCCAGACCGCCGAGAAGCCCGAAGAAGTGGGCATAGTGGTTGATTCTCGGCCCCATGAGGAAGCAGATGAGGAACACCGTGACGGCCCAGCCGATGGAGCGGCGGGTGACCTCGGCGTTGCCCATGCGGAGCCCGAACGCGATGTGGGCCCCGATGAGCCCGAAGAGGGCGCCCGAGGCTCCGGCCCCGCCCACGCCCACCAGGCAGCTCCCGAGGTTTCCGAGGATTCCGGCCAGCATGTAGATGAGGACGAAGCGCTCCTTGCCGAAGGCTCTCTCCACGTCGGGGCCGATCTGGAAGAGCGCGAAACCGTTGAAGAGCAGGTGCATGAAGCCGATGTGCAGGAAGATGGGGGTCACCAGGAGGTAGACCTCTCCCTGCATCACGCGGGGAGGGATGAGCAGGCCGAGCCAGGCCAGCATCTCGATCTCGCTCCCCCCGGTCCGGTTCATCATCACCTGGACGATGACGAAGAGAAGGACGTTGAGGAGGAGGAAGAGGCGGGTGAAGTCGCACCTCTTGATGAGGGAGTCCAGGGCGCCTTCCAGGGCCGAGTCCACGTGACCGCAGGTGGGGCAGGCGTCGTCGAGAGAGCCGACGAGGTTGCCGCAGGCCTGACAGATGCGGGGTCGCCTTGGCTGGTTCACGTCCTTCCTCTCATGGGCGGCAGGGTACCACGCCCGGATCCGGTTCCGTGACCGCGTTCGCATCCGTGACCGTGGCCGTGTCCGTCACCGAACCCGTCTCCGGGTCCCGACCCCGATCCGGATTCCGAAGGGGCCCAAAAAGAAGCGGAGCGCCCGTTCGGGCGCTCCGCAATCGTTCTGTCACGCCGCAGCAGCCGTCAGGCTGCGGGGCCAGCCAGCGCAGCGGAGACGAGGCGCGGAAGGAAGAGACCCGGCTTCGTCCCACGGACTCTGCACCCGAGGGCAAGGCGCCGCAGGCGCCTTGCAGTCCCCGGAACGCAGCGAAGCAGCCGTCAGGCTGCGGAGCCAGCTAATACGTCGTCAGGTAGCGGGCGACCTCCCACGGGTGGACGGCGGCCAGGTATTCCTGCCACTCGGCCTTCTTGGCCGCGATGAAGTGGTCGAAGACGTGATCACCGAGGGCCTCGCGAACGACCTCGTCCTTGGACAGGAGCGTGAGGGCCTGGTTGAGGTCTGCGGGGAGGCTGTCGATCTTGAGCCGGCGCCGCTCCCGGTGGCTCATGTTGTAGATGTTGCGGTTCACGGGCGGCCCGGGATCGGTCTTCTGATCGATTCCGTCCAGCCCCGAAGCCAGCATCACGGCAAGAGCCAGATACGGGTTGCAGGCGGGGTCGGGCATGCGGAGCTCGACGCGGGTACCTTCGCCGCGACGGGCGGGCACGCGGGCGAGCGGGCTCCGGTTCTTCTCGGACCAGGTGATGTGGGTGGGAGCCTCGTAGCCGGGGACCAGCCGCTTGTAGGAGTTCACGAGAGGGTTGGTGATGGCCACCATGGCCCTGGCGTGGCGAAGGAGCCCGCCGATGAAATGGCGGGCGGTCGGCGAGAGCTCGTTCTCTTCGCCCTTGCCGTAGAACGCGTTGTCTCCCTCCTTGAACAGCGACAGGTGGCAGTGCATGCCCGATCCGTTCTCGCCCGCGAGGGGCTTGGGCATGAACGTGGCGTGGAGGCCGAAGTCCTGGGCCACCTTCCTCACCACGAAGCGGAAGGTGGTGAGGTTGTCGGCGGTCGAGACGGCGTCGGTGTACTTGAAGTCGATCTCGTGCTGGCCCGTCGCCACCTCGTGATGCGCCGCTTCCACCTCGAAGCCCATGACCTCGAGAACGTTGACGATCTCCCTGCGCGCTTCCTCGCCGAGGTCGATGGGGGCGAGGTCGAAGTAGCCGCCGGAGTCATGGGTGTTGGTGGTGGCATTACCCGCGGCGTCCTTCAGGAACAGGAAGAACTCCGCCTCGGGACCGGCCATCATCGTGTAGCCGAGCTTGGCCGCTCTCGCCACCTGCCGCTTCAGCACGGTGCGCGGGCAGCCATTGAACGGTGACTCGTCAGGATTCTTGATGTCGCAGATGAGCCGGCCCACGCGACCTCGCCCTCGGCCCGCCTTGCTTCTCCAGGGATAGATGCCGAAGGTGGAGGGGTCGGGCTCGAGGAGCATGTCGGACTCCTCGATGCGGGCGAAGCCCTCGATGGAAGAGCCGTCGAACATGATCTGCCCGTCGAGTGCCTTCTGGATCTGGCTGTAGGGAAGCTCGACGTTCTTGGTGCAGCCGAGCAGATCCGTGAACTGCAGCCGCATGAAACGGACGCGCTGCTCCTCGCAGATGCGCATCACGTCGTCTCTGTTGCTGGCCTTCACGGAGTGCTCTCTCAGGTCCGAGAGCTCCTGCTCGTGGATCTCGAGGACGCCGTCCATGGATGGGGACTCCTTCCGGGAGGGGTGGGGGAAGATCCAGGGAAGACCGCCTTTCCTGGTGGTTGGACTCTACCGGGCGGAGGCGGTGGCGTCAAGAGAAGTGACCTCCGAAAAATGCAAAATCTGCAAAAATCATGGGTCACCGGCGCCGATTTCATGGAGACATGGCCATCTGACATGGCAATGATGTGCATATTCTGCAATGGCAACAGGGGGAAGGGCTTGCGGGCGAGCGAATTCAGGACAATATTTTTCCTGATTTGTGGACGCCCGACGGAGGGCGGCGCCATTTCAGGGCGGAACCGCAGGCAATGGCACGACGCCGGGTGGAGTCCCGCCGACGACCGGGCGAAGTCGGCGGGGCGCGGAGGGAACCGCGGGGGCCGGGGACGTCCCCGGCCCCCCTTTCTTCCGCCTCAGGCGCAGACTCCTAGGAGAGGCGGTTTCTCCTCACGCGTAGAGCCCTCTCCGCGTGTGCGCGCACCGTGGGATTCGGATCGCTTCGCGCCGCCTTTTCGAGGGCCGAGCCCACCTCGCCGAGGGGCGACTTCCACAGGCTCATGGCCGCGGCGGCCCGGAGGTCGGGATCGTTGCTCGACCGCAGGATCTCGAGGAGCAGGGTCCCGATGTCGTAGGCCTGGATGTGCGGAGCCGCCGACTTCACGAGGAGGAAGCGCACCGAGGCATCGGTCTCGATCTCGAAGGCGTTGAGCCATGACCGCACGTTGGCGGCGTTGGTCTCGACATCTTCGAAGGCCATGGCTGCGAAGCGGCGCACCTCCACCTGAGGATCGTTCCCGGCGAGGTCCAGAAGGCGCAGGCTCACCTCGGGGATCGGAGCGGGCCAGTCGGTGAGGGCCCTCACGAGGGCGCGTCGCAGATCGGGATCGGCCTCGGTTCTCTCGAGCTCGAGGACGAGCCGTGCCGCATTCGCGTCTCCCAGACGGGAAAGGGCCTCCAGCGCCCTCGTGCGGAGCGGGGTCGGCGCGTCTCCGAGGAGGATCTCCTCCACGCGTCGGCGGACGTCTTCCCGCTCGAGGTCCTCGGGCTGCAGCAGATCCAGGGTGCGGAGAGCCTCCACGGGATCCGCCGAACGATCGAGGAGAACGAGGATCGAGTCCGGGTCGCGCGGCCGCGATTCGAGGAGGTGTCGCTCCCGGTCCGCGAGAGAGGCCACGAGTCGCTGACGCACGTCCTCTCTTCCGAGTCCATCCAGGAGCTTGACCACCGCGTTGAGAACCGGCGAGCCCTTCGCTTCGAGGGGCCACCGGACCAGGAGCTCGAGGATGAACTCGAGGTCCTCGGGGCTGGTCTTCAACCTCTCTTCGAGCCGGGCGAGGATCCGTCCCATGCGGGCGGAGTCTGCGGCGAGGGCGGTGTGCTCGAGGGCGGCCAGGGCCCGGACGACATCGGGTCGCAAGCCGGGAAGATCTCCAATGGTGACGGCTTCTTCGATGGCGCGCCGGATCAGTGATTGAAAGACTTCCGGGACCGGACCCGCGGACCCAGAGGGTGAGCTCGCCTCGAGGTCGATGGTCGCGACCGCGGGATCGTCAGATGCGTGCACGGGCTCGGCGGGCGGCTCGGGTTCTTCAGGTGCTTGCGCGAAGACCGCGGTTGCGCTGGCACGGGGAACCTGCAGCGCGAGGACCGTTCCGTAGCCGAGGCCGAGAAGGGCGCACAAGGCGAGGGCGGTCTCGCCGATGCGCGGAAAGGAGCGTCTTGTGAGCTTGTCCTGTTTTTTCATGCCCTTTTCCTTCTCACTGGCAGGGAACGACGTCGACGGATTCGGTGGTCTGGTTCCCGAAGGAATCCGTGGCACGGATTTCGATGGAGTCACCCGGCTCCGCGTCTGAGGTGGGGATGCAGAACGAGTTGACTCCCTGACTGGAAGTCGAGTCGGTGGCGATCCGTACCCCGTTCAGGTATGCCTTCACCACGATGGGAGGGTCGAGGTCGGATGCCGATCCCTTGATGTTGCTACCGGCCTTGATGGAACCAGGGCACACGATGGTGGGTCCGGTGGTGGGGGAGGTGGGGAGGGGATCCTCCGAGCGGCCGAGGGTGGCGAGAAGGGCGAGGCCGAGTAGGACCCCCAGAGCGAACACCGGGGTGATGATTCTCGCGTTGAATTTGGACTTCATTCCTTAAAGCCTCCTGTACGACGAGACGTGACTGAACAACCTGGTCGCCGGGGTCGTGAGTGAGAGTCCCCGACGGGGCAACGCGAGAGGGATAGGGCGAGGGGGTGGAAAGAGGGAGCGGGCCGGGGGTCGTTTTCCCTGGCGCCCTCCGAGCGGCGTTGTCTGGCCACGACGGCTCCTTCCCCTCCCCGCTGTCTCCAGCCAGGCTTCCCCTTTTCCGCCGTTTGCCTCCGCCGTTCCCCGGGGACGGAGGCCGTGAGGCAGACGCTACCTGGCCGAACTCCTGAGAATGGTCCAGAGTGCGTCCAGATCCTTCCGGTCAAGGAAGGAGTCTTCGGATTCGAGGGCCCTTGCTGCGAGCGGTACAGAGAATTTCTTGATCGATGAGCGGGTCCGGCTGTCGTCCGGCAGCTCCCGTAGCTGGGCGAGAAGACCCGCCTCCGCTCCAGAAAGGCCGCAGCGAGCCGCGGCCAGATATGCGCAGAGCCTCGCCCTCTCGTGAGGGTGCTCGAAGCCCTTGATGATGAGTGAATGCGCGAGGTCCCCGTCGATTCTCCCGAGGACGAGGAAGATCTCCGGCGCCGGGTTTCCACCCGGGTGATCGGGTCGGGTCAGGAGACCGAGGAGATTGACGCTCGGGGCAACGCTGTTCGGCTCGCAGGCGAGCAGCGCCCGCGCTCCTGTCAGCTGGAGGCCCGGATCTTTCCCCAGGACGAGCTCGACGAGCTCATCGCGAACCCGGTTGGCAGCGGTGGGGGACGGCAAAACGTGAGTGGTGCAGGCCACCGCCCATGCCGTTTCCCGGGGTGAGGGATGTCTGGCCACGAAGTCGTGGATCTTCGACTCGACGGACTCGAGCCGGCACGCCCAGGGGAGATGGGCCAGGAGCTCGAGAAGACCCTCGGCGCCGGTCCGGGACATCCGCTCCAGGACGCCCGCGAGAAGCCTCTCGACGCGCTGACTCTGCAGCGCGCTCATCGCGGCGTCCCGGCTGAAGTAGGCCGGCGAGACCTCGAAGAGCAACGCATCGAGCAGTGCGGGATCGAGGTGGGAGTCGGAAGCGAACTCATCGGCCACGAGGACCAGGGCGGCGCTCGCGCCGACGTGCCGAGCGATGGCCCGAAGGGCGAGAGTCGACAGCGAGAGGTTCTTGAACGCAAGGACCGTTCTGGCCCTGTTCTCGATGATTTCTGGCTCCAGGGTCCATCCCTGTTCGAGAATACCCCGCCACAGCTCGACCGCCCCGGCTCCCGTCTCGGGAAGCCGGCTGGCAAGACTGGCCAGGCGTTCGTTCTCTCCCCGGACCCTGAGCGCTCGAATCAACCAGACCTGGACGGTCGCCGAGTGCGGATTCAGGATGAGGGAGTCGACCTCGACGGGAAGCTCGGAAATGGACCTGAAGGCTTCGGAATCGAACGCAGCGACCAGAGCGTCTTCATCGCTATCCGGACGCAGAAGCTCCTCGAGAACTAGCTCCCGGACCTCGTCGAGTCGGGGGCCGGCATAGTCGGCCAGCTTGAAGTGCGCGTATCGACGGAAACCGGGCTCGTCTCGAGCGCCCGCCTGGAGAAGAAGGTCGAGCTGCAGGTCGCTCGGGTTCTCGAGAATTCCGGAGCCGATGCGATTCTTGAGCTCAATAATTTGAGCAATGACGGCTTCATCCTGGTCCTCGATCGCCGGATCGGCGTCCCCGACGCCAGGGGGGAGCGTCGCCAGCCTGGTCGGGGCAGAGCCCTGAGCCGGCGGCTCGCGCCTCGGTGAGGACGGGGGAGGCTCCTCGTTCGGAGCGGTCAGGTTCGGAGCCGTCCGGTTCGGGGCCGTCGGGCTCAGGGGCGTCAGGTTCGGGCCCCTGCCCATGTCGGGGTGAACCTTCGCCGGTTCGTCGGGCATGACGAGCGTCATCACCGCCAGGAGAACCGCCGCCGCCAGGCCGAGCCCGGTCATCGACGAGAGGATCAGGGTCCGTCGCGAGCTCCGGCGTTGTTTCTCTCGGGCCCCCGCCAGCACCCGGTCAGTGAGATCGGGAGACAGCAGGCTCTCGAGGTGATGGCTGAGACGGATCGCTTCCACCAGACGCTTCTCGGTCTCGAGGGCCTCCCGGCAGGTGGCACAGGCCTCGAGGTGCTCCTCGACCCGGGACGCCTCGTCCTCCGGGAGGAGCGGCTTCCCGTGGGAGCCGGCCCTGTCGGGGTGGTGGTTCCCACGGGGCGAGGGCGAGCCCGCTCCGGCCAGACTCCCCGACAGAACGCGGGAGAGAGCGATCAGATCGAGCCGCTCCTTCACCCATCCGCAGTCCGTCATGGTTTCGTAACCTTTCCCCTCACCGACTGCCGGTGGCCCTCGACCCGGCAGGGCAAGGCCTCTTCCGAGGTCTCTCCAATCCGTCGGCGGAGGAGGCTCTTGGCTTCCTCCACCTCTCGTCGCACCGTCGATCGCGTCATTCCGTGCTTGTCGGCGAGCTCCTCCAGGGTCAGCTCGGCGATGAAGCGATCGTAGAGGAGCTGTCTCTTGTTTCCGGGCATCCGGGCCAGCTCCTCGAGGAGCCGGGAGCCGACCGTGTCGGCCCGGTCACGACCGTTTTGCTTCCGGGTCTGTTGCTCCGTTGCCCACAGCTCTTGGAGGTGCTTCCGCCTCCTGGCCTCTTTCTTGACATGGCGACTCCAGACCCGGGTGGCGATGACCCGGCTCCAACCCACGAAGTGATAAGGCGCTCCGAAGGAAGGCAGGGAGTCCAGCGCCTGGATGAGCGTGTCCTGGACGAGGTCGTCGACCAGGGCATCGGCGGCACCTTGGCCATGGAAGAAGCCCGCGAGCGGGAGCTTCGCCCTCTCCACCAGCGCCACCCTGGCACCCTCGTCTCCACCGGACGCCCTGAGCGCGAGTTCACGGTCGGAGGCTCGGTCGTACATCGTTCGACCATGGCCCTTCAGCCCTTAGTCCGTTCCTCCCTCCCCCGCGGATCTCATCGTAAGATCCTTTTCCTATAAGAAGATAGCGGGAGGGCCTCCCCGAAGACAAGGGCCAGAATCCTTCGAGGCGCCCCCCGCTATCTCTACGGGACGAACGGATTGGGCCAGTTTCCCCCGGCGGGCTCGCCTGAGGACCCCTGACCCACCCCTCAATGGCGCCTCCCCCCCTCGGGTGGCCAGAAATCAAAAAAAAGGGTTCTCGGTCTTTTTCGGGGCGGGGCCGGATCTGGACCCGAAGACACAGGTTTCCTGTCGCCGGCCACTTCGTTATCATGATGGAGCTTCTGGGGATCCCCTCGGCGACCAGGCCCTGGTCGGCCGCCCCCGCCCCCCGCAGAGGAGACGTCGTATGAGGCACGCACACCATCGTTGCCAGAGGTCGGTCCGCGGTCCGTGGCCGGTCTCGGTCGCACTTCTGCTGCTCCTCGGGGGTGTCGCTCACGCCCAGACGACTCCCATGGGATGGTCCGAGTCGCGGCAGATCACCCAGAGCGGCGGCAATGTCTTTCAGCCGGAGATGAAGGTCGGCCCGGACGGAACGGTCCATGTGGTGTGGTCCGACAACCGCGACGGAAACCGCGAGATCTATTACCTCAGGCTCGACTCCACCGGATCCATCCTCGTGCCCGAGACGCGGATCACCTACGATGCCGCTCTCTCCCGACGCCCCGATCTGGCCATCGATGCCGATGGTTTCATCCACGTGGTGTGGGAGGACAACCGGGATGGGAACGACGAGATCTATCACGCGCGGCTGGATGCCGGCGGTACCGTGCTCGTGGCGGATCGCCGCTTGACCAACAATCCCGGTCGGTCCAAGAGTCCACGGATTGCCTTCGACGCCGAGCGTTCGATGCATCTGGTGTGGCAGGATCTGCGGGGAACCGGCTGGCTTCTGTACCACCGCAAGTTTTCCGTTTCCGGTTTACCCCTGGGGCCCGAGATTCGCCTCACCGACGAGCCGTTCGATGCCGTCGAGCCCGACCTGGCCATCGATTCCCAGATGGGAGTTCATCTGGTCTGGTCCGATACCCGGGTGGGCCACAACCAGGTCGTCTACGCCAAGATCACCGATGATCTGGCCATCGACGGGAGCCCCGTCACCGATGGGCTCAATGTCTCTTTCAGTCCCCGCATCGACGTCGGCCCCGATGATTCGATCCACATCGTCTGGCGGGACTATCGCGACCGGAACTCCGAGGTCTACTACCAGAAGCAGGACAGAAACGGCAACGTGCTCGCCAATGACGTCCGCCTCACCGTGGACTGGCCGGCATCCCTCGACACCAGCGTGCTTGGCGACCACACGGGAAGCGCCGACATCATCTGGCGGGACAACGCCGATGGGAATCCCGAGCTCCGGCACGCGAGAGTGGATCGCGATGGCTTCGTCATCGTCGATCTGGAGCGCATTACCTATGACAGTGCCGAATCGGAGCTTCCCGTCATCGATCGGGGTCCCGATGGGCTCGTCCACCTGGTGTGGCGAGACTTCCGGCCCCAGGACGGGTTTGCCGAGCTCTTCCACAAGGTCCGTGATCTCTCGGTCGCGACGCGCCGGGGCAATGTCAACGCCAAATCCGGTCCCATCGCCAACGTGCTCACCGTCAACGGCTCGATCGGTGATCCGGACACGCGAGTGGTGTACCTGACCCCGACGACTCCGGGCACGGTCGCGGTGGCTTCGCCCCCCTCCATGCCCCAGGGGACACGCTTTGTCCTCTACCTGTACGACACCGTGGGCAACTCGGCCGACGTGCGCAACCTCGGCTCCGGGATCGGAGACCTGAGTCTGTCCAATCCTCTCGGCGGTCCCGGCATCCAGCCCATCACCATCCTCAATGGCTTGCAGCACAATCGACTCCTCGGCGCGCCGACGCAGGTCCCGCGGCGGACTCCCACCGCGGCCCTCCGGTTTCCCCAGGGGCTGGGCGTGACGGGGAGGGTGACCATCCAGGGCCTGATCCTCGATTCGCGGGCGATCAACGGGATCCTGTCCACCACCAACGCGGTCATCCTCGACGTTCAGTGATCCGCGGCAGGCTCCCGGGGGCCGTGAATGGCAAAGTCTGCTGACGCACCCGGGCTGGCTCTCTTCGGGCTCGGAGCCTGGGGTGTCAACTACCTGAGGAACCTCGCCGACCTCGCCGAGGGCCGACTCGTGGGCTGCTGCGACCCGGATGCGGCGAGGATCGAGGCGGTGAGAGCGCGGTTTCCCGGCCTGCGGTTCACCACCGATCCCGAGGAGTTGCTCGGGGATCCCGGCATTCAGGGGGTCGTCCTCGCCACGCCGACTCCGACCCACGCCGTCGTGGCCCGGCAGGCCCTGGAGAGCGGGAAGCACGTGCTGGTGGAGAAGCCCCTGGCCCTCGAGCTGGAGAGCGCGCGGTCCCTGGTGAAGATGGCCCGGGAAAAAGACCTGCGCCTCATGGTCGGCCACCTCCTCCTCTTCCACCCCGCGGTCGAGCACCTGCGGCGGATCGTGCGGGACGGGACCCTGGGTCGTGTCCTCTACGCCCACTCCCAGCGCCTCAACCTGGGACGTTTTCGCACCGAGGAGAGCGTCCTCTGGAGTCTTGCCACCCACGACGTGTCGCTGGTCCTGGATCTCCTGGAGGGCAGGCCGGTGAGGGTCATCGCCTTCGGCGGGAGCTACCTCACCCGGGGAGTCGAGGACGTGGTCTTCCTCGCCCTCTGGTTCGAGGACGGCCGCATGGCGCAGATTCACGTGAGCTGGCTCGATCCCCACAAGGTCCGCCAGCTCACCCTCGTCGGCGATCGCAAGATGGTGGTATTCGACGACATGTCCCCCACCGAGAAGATCCGCATCCTCGATCGCGGCTTCGAAAAGGGACCCGGCTTCGATGCCTACCGGGAGTTCGCCACCGTGCGCCACGGTGACATCATGGTTCCTCACGTGGAGATGAAGGAGCCTCTGCGCGCTCAGTGCCGCCATTTCGTCGAGTGCATCCGGACGGGAGCCGAGCCCTACACGGGAGGGGAGCGCGCGGTGCGGGTGATCCAGGTCCTCGCTGCTGCCGAGCGCTCTCTTCGCTCGCGCGTTCCGGTGGCCATCGATCCGGAGGCCGAATGAGCGAGGAATCCGACGCCGTGCGGAGCGTCGTGAAGAGGATTCATCGGAGTGGGGCGGGTCTCGTCGTCTTCACCGCCGGCGGAGGGTCCCCCGCCGTGGCCGACCTGCTGGGCGTCCCGGGTGCTTCGCGTTGCGTCCTCGAGGTCCGGATTCCGTACTCCCGGGATGCCCTCGCCGATGTCCTCGGCCACGTGCCCGAGAGTGCGTGCAGCGAGGCGACGGCGGCCGAGCTGGCAAGAGAGGCCCATCGTCGGGCGACCGGTCTCGCCCCCGGAAGTCGCCCGGTGGGGCTCGGCTGTAGCGCCGCGCTGACCACGGATCGCGTGCGTCGGGGCGAGAATCGTTGCCACCTGGCCTGCTACGACGGGAATCGCCTCGCCTGCGCCTCGCTCGTGCTGAAGAAGGACAGCCGTTCGCGGAAGGAGGAGGAAGACGTGGTCCGCCGCCTCGTCCTCGACGTTCTTGCCTCTTTCCTCGACGGAGATCCGACCGGGCTCTTGACCGGACAGCTCCTTCCCGGCGAGAGGGTCCGGAGAAACCGGAGGGCTCTCCGGGATCCTCTTCTCGATCTCCTCGAGTCGAAGACCCGGCTCCTCACCGTCGGTCCGGCTCTCTCCACCCGGCGCGGGCGGCCTCCCCGGGGCATCGTCTTTCCGGGCTCCTTCAACCCTCTCCACGATGGCCACCGGGCTCTCATGGTCACGGCCGAGCGCCTTCTCCGGCTACCCGTGCTGCCCGAGATCTCGATCGACAACGTCGACAAGAAGCGGATCTCCAGCCTCGAGCTGTCCCGGAGGCTGGTCGCCTTCCGCGGACAGGAGGGCGTCGGTCGCACGGTTGTCCTCACCGCGGCCCCGACCTTTCTCGACAAGGTGCGCCTTCTCCCCCGGCGCTGGTTCCTCGTGGGCATGGACACTGCGCTGCGCATCCTCGATCCGCGCTACTCGGGCAACAGCGAGCGCAGGATGCGCCGGGGCCTCGACGAGATCTCGGAGCGCGGCGGCCGTTTCCTGGTGGCGGGACGTCTCGTCGCAGGAAGCTGGCGCGGCGCCGAGAGCCTGGACGTCCCTCCCCGCTGGCACGATCTCTTCCGGCCGATTCCGGAGGAGTGCTTTCGCTGCGATGTCTCCTCGACGGAGCTGAGGGGGCGGTGCGCGCGGGCATGAGCCGCCGCGCGGGGCTCTCAGCGAGCCCCAACCCGCTCTCCCAGCACCCGACAGAAGATCTCGAGCGACAGCAGTCCCCAGAGCTCTCGCCCGTAGGGCTTCTCGGAGGAGAGGAGCTGCTCCACACCTGCGGGATCGAGCAGCCCGCGCTCCCGGGCCTCCCGGGAGAGGAGGATCTCCGAAAAGGTCTCTCGCAGCTCCCCCCGCGCCCAGACCTGCAGCGGCACGGGAAACCCCATCTTGTCGGTGCGGGCGAGGATCGCCCCGGGAAGGAGATCCTTCACGGCTCTGCGGAGGAACGGCTTGGGTCCCTCGCCGGAGAGAAGGGTGTCGGCATCGAGGGCCGAAACCCTCCGGACGATCTCGGAGGACAGGAAGGGGCAGGCTCCCGATCGCCATACCTCCCCCAGGATGAGGTGATCGAGCTCGAGGAGGACGGGGAGAAGAGACCGCCTCTCGACTTCGAGGATCTTCTTGGTGGGATCGGTCTCCCTCGATCGCCCGATCTCGGCCCGGAGCCTCGACTCGACATCGACCCTCTCGATCTCGCCGAGGAGATCCTGGCTCCAGCCACGCGATGTCCCGCTCGAGCGCAGAACGAGACGGATCCACACCGACACGGGATCGAGGGAGGTCGAGCCCATCCCTTCGAGCAGCGACGAGTAGTCGCCGAGAGGGGACAGGATGCGCGGAAGGTCGGCGGGGGAAGCTCCGCCGGCGACGGCGTGAGCGGCCACGATGCGGGCGTACCCACCGAAGAGCTCGTCTCCGCCCTCGCCGGTGAGGACGAGATCGAGATCTTCATCGAGGTTCCGAGCCACCACGAGCTGGCCCACGGATCCCGGTCCCGCCATGGGGAGATCGAGGGCGCGGAAGGTCGGTACGAGATGGTCGGCCCAGTCGCTGGCGGTGATGAGGATCTCGCGGTGGCGGCTGCCTGCCGCCTCGGCGACGGCGCGGGCGTGCCGCGTCTCGTCGTACTCCGGCCCCTCGGCGTAGTGGCCGGTGAAGGTGCGGAGTCCTGTCGTCGCGTGGCGAGAGGCGAGAAGTGCCATGGTCGAGGAGTCGAGCCCACCGGAAACCAGCACCCCGGGAGCGGAGGAGTCTTCGAGGCAGCTTCTCACCGACCCGTCGACGAGAGAGAGGAGCTCCCCGGGAGAGAGGGGGGCCTGCGCTATCTGCGGAGGCGGCGTGGCGGCGACGTCCTTTCGCGTCCAGCCGTCGGGGGTGAGCACGAGAGAGACTCCGGGGCGCAAGCGGGAGACGCGGCGAAGGAGCGTCCTCTCCCCGAGGTTCATCTGGAGCGCCGCCCACTCGGCGAGGGACTCCCGGTTGACCTCCATCCGAGGATCCGAGAGGTGCTGACGCACCGAGCCGAGGAAGGCTCGAACTCTCGTGGCGAAGAGGAGCAGCCTCGTGTCCTCGAGCACGAAGAGCGGTTGCTGGCCGAAGGTGTCCCGGAAGAGCAGGAGTCTCTCGGGCTCCCTCTCGTAGCTGACGAGGGCCAACTTGCCCTCGAGGCGACCGATGTCATCCGCGCCGAGGGCTCCCTTCTGCTCGACCCGCCGCAGCTCGTCCCTCGTCTTGCCAGGAAGGGTCGGAGATCCCACCGCCACCAGCACCGAGTGCAGGGCTCGATCGTCTCCTCGTCGGGACAGGAGCGCCGGAGGATCCAGGGATGCGATGCCCGCGCGATCGGAGGTGAGGTGATGGATGTCCCGGAGTCGCGTGCCCCCCACGGCGGTGGAAAGGGCGCCGAGAAGCGCCTCTCCCTCGCCCGGTGCAAGGGCTGGTCCCTTCTTCCGGTAGTAGCCGAAGAGCTCCGCCATGGCGTTCCGATCGGCTCAGCGGGTGGGAGGGGCGACGAGCTCCGAGGCGCGCCGCGTCGCTTCCACCACCGCCTTGATCAGGGTCACGCGAATGCCTCCGTCCTCGAGGGCCATGATCCCGTCCATGGTGCAGCCCGCCGGTGTGGTGACCATGTCCTTGAGGAGTGCCGGGTGCTGTCCGGTCTCGAGCACCATGCGCGCCGAGCCCAGCATGGTCTGGGCCACGAGCTCGGTGGCCACCGAGCGCGGCAGCCCCACCTTCACCCCGGCTTCGGCCAGTGCCTCGATCACGATGTAGGCGTAGGCGGGGCCGCTTCCCGAGAGGCCGGTGACCGCGTCCATCAACCTCTCGGGCAGCAGCACCGTGCGACCGACGGAGTCGAAGATCGCCCGTGCCGTGTCGAGATGCCGGGGAGTGGCGTTTTTTCCCGCGGAGAGAGCCGTCATCCCCGAGCCGAGAAGGCACGGAGTGTTGGGCATGGTGCGGACCACGGGAACGTTCTTGTCGAGAGCCTTCTCGATGGTCTCGGTCGTGGTACAGGCGGCGACGGAGATGACGAGCGTCGTATCCCGGAGAGATCCTCGAATGTCGTCGAGAACCCGCGGCATGTCCTGCGGCTTCACGCACAGGATGAGGATGTCGGCCCGGGCGGCGACCTCGGTGTTGGAGGCGGCGGCGATGCCGAGCTCGTGCACGAGGGGCTCGAGCCTCTCGGCATGCAGTCGAGAGGCCACGATCTTCGGGGGATCGGTGTCGTTCGTGCGAAGGAGGCCACGGATCAGCGATTCGCCGAGCTTCCCGGCGCCGAGAATACCGATGGTCTTGCCGTCCAGCATGGAGGTCCTCCCGGTGGTGGGAATCGCCTCAGTGTAGCTGGTGAGGGGAGCCCTTGCGACGGGGCCCCGGTGGCCCCCGGTGACGCGTCAACCGGGGGGGAGCTACACTCCCGTCATGGTCCGCTTCATCTTGTTGCTGCTGCTGGTCGCCCAGGGGTGTGACCGGTCGAGCGTGGAACGGCAGGGAATCCTTGCCGCCCAGCGCTGGGACTCCAAGCTCTTTGCCGAGCTCCCCCTCCCGGAGCTGGAGTTCACGACGGAGATTCCCGGGACGGGAGTTCCGCACCGTATCGTGAGCTTCATCCCCAGCGTGACCGAGATCATCTTCGTGCTCGGCCTCGGAGACCGTCTCGTGGGTCGCTGCCACTGGTGCGACTGGCCCCGGGAGGTCCTCGCGCTTCCCGACGTGGGGGGGCTCCAGAACGCCTCGCAGGAGGTGATCGTCGATCTCCGGCCCGATCTCGTGGTGCTCTTCCGGGATCAGGTCGAGCTGGCCGGGAGCCTGCGCGACGGCTTCGGGCTCCGGGTCCTGACTCCGGCCACCGAGGAAACCGACAGAATCGACGAGGGGATTCGCGAGCTGGGCGTGGCTCTGGGTGTTCCCGAGAGGGCAGAGGTGCTCGTCGACTACCTGGCGCGCGAGATGGAGCGCGTGGCCGCGCGCTGGCGCGACGTGCCGGGGCCACGCACCCTGGTGGTCCTCGATCGGAGCTCTCTGTGGGTTCCGGGGCGGACGAGCTTCCTGGAGGTGTTGCTGGAGACGGCGGGAGCGGTCAACGTGGCGGCCAGTCTCGACACCGACCGGCCGTGGCCGAGCGTGTCCCTGGAGAAGGTTCTGGAGTGGAGGCCCGAGGTCATCCTCGACCTCGGCATCGGAAAGGCGGAGGATCTCGCCAGAGGAGAGGCGGCGCGATTCTGGAGTGGGCTTTCTCACCTCGACGCGGTAAGAAACGGACGCGTGCTGCTGTTCCAGTCGGGCGTGCTCGTGCGACCGGGCCCCCGCATGGCCGCGGTGGCCGAGAAGCTGGGAGAGATCCTTCATGAGCTCCGCTCCTGAGGCGAGCGCGGTCGAGCCTCCTTCCACCGGGAGAAGAGGACGCGGCGCCACGGGCGCGAGGAGGGTTCTCGTCGTCCTGCTGGTGTTTGGCGCCCTGGCCGCGGGATGCGTTCTCTTCTCGTTGCTCGTGGGTGCGACCCGGATCGACCTCGAGGCGCTTCTTCGCTTCGATCCCGAGACCCTGGACTACCAGAAGGTCTTCCGTCACCGGCTTCCCCGCTCGATGGCGGCCCTGATCGTGGGCGGGGCGCTGGCCCTGGCCGGCCTGGTTTTCCAGGCCCTCATCCGGAATCCACTCGCGTCCCCCTACATTCTCGGCGTGTCGGCCGGCGGTTCCCTGGGGGCGGTGCTGGCCCTGGCTCTCGGCGTGACCTTCGTGTCGCCTGCCGCCTTCCTGGGAGCCTGCGTGGCCATCTTGCTGGTCTACGGCGTGGCCCGGACGGGAGGTCGGGTTCCCGCCGGCACGCTGCTCCTGGCCGGCGTGGTGGTCAACGCCTTCTTCAGCGCCTCCATCATGCTCGTGAACCTGCTCTCGGCGCGCGACGACCAGGCTCGCATCCTGAGGTGGCTGGTGGGCGGCCTCCGCGAGGACTACGACGCCGGTCTCCTTCTTCCCTCTGCGGGGGCGACCCTGCTGTTGCTCGTCCTGCTGTTCTTTCTCTCGCGGCAGCTCAACCTGCTCTCCCTGGGAGACCTTGCCGCGGAGAGGGCCGGGGTATCGGTGGCGAGGACACGGACCGTCCTCTATCTTCTCGCCTCCCTGGGGACGGCGGCGGCAGTGAGCATCTCCGGCCCCATCGGATTCGTGGGGCTCATCGTGCCGCATTTCCTGAGGCTGATCCTCGGCCCGGATCACCGCCTCCTCGTGCCTGCGGCCGTGCTCGCGGGAGGAGGATTCCTGTCCGTGGTGGACACGCTGGCCCAATCGATCTTCGTTCTGCCTCTTCCCGCCGGGGTCGTGACCGCGTTCCTGGGAGGGCCGCTCTTCCTGATCCTGCTGAAGAGACGCGACAGGAGGCGCGCGGGCCTCGATGAATGAGACAGCCACGGCCATCGACGGGGCCATCACCGCCCGCGGAATCCGCTACTCCTATCGGGGCGGGCGCGAGGCCTTGCGGGGAGTGGACGCCTCTCTGTCCTCGGGCTCGTTCGCAGCCATCATCGGCCCCAACGGATCCGGCAAGTCGACCCTCCTGCGGATCCTCGCCGGTCTGCTGCCGAGGTCGGGAGGAAGCCTGGAGGTGGCGGGGATCGACCCGGGAACCATGAAATCCCGCCACCGCGCCCGACGCATCGCCTACCTTCCCCAGGACGAGCCCGAGGAGCTTCCCTTCACCGCGCTCGAGCTCGTGCTCATGGGACGCTTCGCCTATCAGGGGCTCCTTCCCTTCGATCGGGACGAGGATCTCACGGTGGCGCGCGAGTGCCTCGCGCTGGTGGAGGCGCAAGAGCTCGAGGATCGGCTTCTCGTGGAGATGTCGGGGGGTGAGAGGCAGAGGATCCACCTGGCGCGGGCCCTGGCCCAGATGCCGCGGGTGCTTCTTCTCGACGAGCCGTCCTCGTCCCTCGACCTCCACCATCAGATCGAGGCGTACCGGCTGCTCCGGCGGCTGGTGGACGAGGAGCGACGGACGGTGGTGGTGGTGTCCCACGACCTGAACCTTCCCGCCGCCTTTGCCGAGCAGGTGATCGTTCTCTCCCAGGGTGAGGTCCATGCCGCGGGGCCTCCGCTGGAGATCCTGCGCGCTTCCGTCCTCGAGCCGGTGTACCGGACCCGCATCCTCGAAGCCCGGGTGGAGGGACATCCCTTCCCGGTCTTGCTGCCGGCTCCCTGACTTTCGCACGTTCCCGTAGAATCTCCCGCTCGATGTGGCACATTGCCCTCATGGTTTCTTTCCGAGGAGGCACTCCGATGAGCGAGAACCGGCCCGAGCCCGAGACGCGTACCACCCTCGACGCCCTCCGCGACTTCCTGAAGCTGGAGTCGGCCGGAGGGATCCTGCTCATGGCGACGGCGGTGCTGGCCATGATCGTGGCCAATTCTCCTCTTTCGGGCGCCTACGACCGGCTCCTCGACCTTCCGGTGGCAGTGAAGTTCGGCGCTCTGGAGATCGCCAAGCCGCTTCTCCTCTGGATCAACGACGGCCTCATGGCGATCTTCTTCCTCCTGGTGGGGCTCGAGCTCAAGCGTGAGATGCTCGAGGGCGAGCTCTCCGATCCCCGGCAGGTGGTGCTTCCCGCGCTGGGGGCGGTGGGAGGAATGGTGGCTCCGGCCCTCGTCTACCTGCTCCTCAACCGCGGCGATTCCGTCGCATTGAAGGGCTGGGCCATCCCCACCGCCACCGACATCGCGTTTGCCCTGGGAATCCTCGCCCTGGTCGGGAGCCGGGTGCCGCTGGCGCTCAAGGTCTTTCTCGTGTCCATCGCCATCTTCGACGACCTCGGCGCCATCGTCATCATCGCTCTTTTCTATACCAGCGCTCTCTCGCTCGAGGCTCTTCTCGTGGCGGTGGTCTGTCTTCCCGTGCTCGCTCTCATGAACCGGAGGGGCGTGACGACCTTCATGCCCTATCTCCTCATCGGCGTCGTCATGTGGATTGCGGTCCTCAAGTCGGGAGTTCACGCCACCCTTGCCGGCGTGGCGGTGGCCCTCTTCATCCCGCTCCGGAATCCCCGCGATCCGGAGAAGTCACCCCTGCGGGACCTGGAGCACGATCTCCACGGGCCGGTGGCCTTCGGCATCCTGCCCCTCTTTGCCTTCGTCAACTCGGGGATCCCCCTCGTCGGCATGAAGGCCGATGCCGCCTTGCATTCCGTCCCCCTCGGGATTGCCCTCGGGCTCTTTCTCGGCAAGCAGATCGGAATCTTCGGGCTCTGCCTTCTCGGGCTCAGGACGGGAATCGCGCGGCTTCCGGAGGGGATGTCGATGCGAAGCCTCTACGGTGTCTCCATTCTCTGCGGAGTCGGCTTCACCATGAGCCTCTTCATCGGTTCCCTCGCCTTCGAGAACGTGGGGCCGGACCGTATCTTCGACGAGAGGCTGGGCATCGTCGCGGGATCTCTGCTCTCGGGAGTCGTGGGGTATTTCCTGCTCAAGAGATCCGTGGCGCACCTTCCGGTGAAAGTCGACTAGTCCGGACCACTTCCCGAAAAGGGTGCGACGATCGTGGTGGGAGCGCCGAAGATGACGGGTGCGTCGGGAGGACCGAGCCGGGTCCTGGCGCTGGTGTAGTCCCCTCGCAGGAGCTCTTCCATGCCCGTTCGTCTCGCCGAGTCGCCCGAAGACATCGCCGCTTGCTTCCCCGTCATGCACCAGCTCCGACCCCGGTATTCCGAGGAGGAGCTGGTGGTCAAGGTCCTCCGTCAGATGAAGGAAGGCTACCGCCTGGCCGCGCTCTCCGACGGGGCGGGGAACGTGGTGGCGGCCGCCGGCTTCCGGCTGGGCGAAAACCTCGCCTGGGGACGCTACCTCTACGTCGACGACCTGGTGACGGACGAGGCCGCGCGATCCCGGGGAAACGGTCAGGAGCTGATGGACTGGCTCGTGGAGGAGGCGCGCCGATCGACGTGCGATGAGCTGCACCTCGATTCGGGGGTGCAGCGTTTCGGCGGCCACCGCTTCTATCTGCGGTACGGGATGGACATCACGAGCCACCACTTCCAGATGAAGATCCGGCAGATGAAGATCCGGCCCTGAGGCTCCGGCCGGGGTCTCCCGGGAGGCTGCACGACCCTGGCCTCCTCAGACCTCCTCGAACACGAAGCCCAGCTCGCGGTGGAGGGCCTCCACCTTGTCCAGGAGGCCGCTCCTGCTTGCGGCCCCGAGGTTGATCACCGCAAAGCGGGCACTCTTGCCGTCCTCGTAGGTCTCGAAGTCGGTGAGCGCCATCCCCGTCTCGACCTCCGACCAGATGAGGGTGCCGGGATGGGCTTTCGCGATGCGGTCCACGGCGTCGTCGTCGGGAGCGAAGACCACCCGGGACGGGCGGAAGATCCGCAGGGGCACGCTGGCCGCGAGCTCGAAGGGGCCGTCACCACGGTCGAATCGCGGCTTCCTGCCCAGGGCGACGTTCATGGCCACGTTGTAGGAGCTGGTGCCGTCCACCTTCTGGTAGAGGTCGGCGAACTGGCCGCAGAGACGCGGGTTCACCTCGATGATGGAGACGGTGTCGGTGGCCTGCTCGTAGAACATCTCGATGTTGAAGACGGTATCGTCGAGAGTGGAGCCGCGGATCAGCCGCTTGGCGATGTCTCTCATGCGCCGCTGCACGAGGATGGAGAGCGACGAGGGGTAGTCGAATCGGATGAAGCTCCCGGTCGCCGGATCCACCACCGAATCGACGATCCCGAAGATCCTCGGGTTCCCTCCCTGCACCCAGCCCTCGACCGTGACCTGGACGCCCGAGAGGAGCCCCTCGGCGATGAACTTCGAACCGTCGTGCGCAAGGGAGCCGACCTCCCCCACCAGGGTGTTGAAGATGGCCATGGTCTGGCGGCGGAACGTTCCGATGGCCTGTCGACGGAGAAAGCTCTCGAGCTCGGCGGCACCGCCGATCTTGCCCGTGTGGACGGAGAAGGCGCCCTTGACCGGCTTGAGAAAGCATGGATAGCGGATGTCTTCGGGGGGCGCGCCATCGGGATCGACGAGCCAGAAGTCGGGCGCGGCCTCGGGCACGACCTCCTTCTGGAGGACTCGCGACAGGTACTTGTGGCCGAGGCGGAGCACGACCTCGGGGTCCGGGCCCGGAAGCCCGAGCCTCCGGGCGAGGACTGCCGCCACGCTCGCTCCCGGATAGTCGCTCGTGCTCAGGACGCCGGCCAGCTTTCCCCGGTACTGCCGGCACTGTTCCTCGAGGTAGGCCAGGATGTCCATGTCCCAGTCATGCCAGCCGTGGGCGGGCTCGCCGTAAACAGGCTCCACCCGGCCGTCCCTGACTGTCCGGCAGAGGGGGAGTTGCTTCCGGTCCCAGTCGGTGGGAAAGGAAAAGAGGATGCGCTTGCTGTCTTGCGTCATGCAGCCATCGTGACATATCCTCGTGTGATCCGGAGACACCTGGACCAGAGGGCCGCGATTGAGAATCGTCACCGAGCTGCCACGGCGCGTACACGAGACGGAGCATCTCTGGATCCCTCTTTCCGACGGCTGTCGGCTGTCGGCGCGTCTGTGGATTCCCGAAGGCGCCGAAGAAAATCCGGTGCCGGTCATCCTCGAGTCCATTCCCTACGGTAAGCGGTGGGGAACGCGCCAGCGCGACGAGCCCATGCACCGCTATCTCGCCGGACATGGCTACGGCTGTGTGCGGGTCGACGTGAGGGGGACGGGCGAGTCGGAGGGGATCCTCCACGACGAGTACAGCGACAAGGAGCAGACGGATACCCTCGAGGTCCTTCGCTGGCTCGCGCAACAAACCTGGTGCACGGGAAGGGTGGGGATGCTCGGCAAGTCGTGGGGCGGGTTCGCCGCGCTGCAGGCGGCGGCCCACCGTCCGGAGGAGCTGGGAGCGGTGATTGCCGTGTGCGCCTCGGACGACCGCTACACCGATGATGCCCACTACATGGGGGGGTGCCTCCTGAACGAGAACCTGGTCTGGGGGTCGATGCTGCAGGCCGTGACCTCCCAGCCCCCCGATCCGGATCTCGTGGGCGAGACCTGGAAGCGGGTCTGGATGGAGCGTCTCCGGGCGGTGAGGCTGTTTCCCGAGGTGTGGATGCGGCACCCGCTGTGTGACGACTACTGGAGACAGGGCTCGGTGCGAGAGGTGGCGAGCTCCATCGCCTGCCCGGTGCTCCTCGTGAGCGGATGGATGGATGGTTACTCCAACGCGGTGCCCCGGCTCCTTTCTTCCCTCGGAGGAGAAACGAGAGCGATCGTGGGGCCCTGGGCCCATCTCTATCCCCACCAGGGAGTACCGGGCCCGGCCGTCGGGTTCCTGCAGGAGGCACTGAGGTTCTTCGATCGCTGGCTGAAGGGTCTTTCTGACGATCGCCCGCCCGAGCCGGCCTACCGGGCGTGGATGCTCGAGGGCGTGGTCCCGAGCACCTTTCATGACGAGAGACCGGGGCGCTGGGTGGCCGAGCCCGTGTGGCCCGCACCGGGAATCGAGCCGCGCGTGCTCTTTCTCGGGGGGGGGCGGCTGGTCAAGAAGAGAGCCCGGGAGCGGGAGCTCACTCATCGCTCACCGCAGTCCACGGGTCTCTTTGCCGGAGGCTGGTGCGGTTTCGGGGCCCGCGGCGAGATGCCTCCCGATCAGCGAGCCGACGACGGGAAGTCGCTTGTCTTCGATTCCGAGTCCCTGTCGGAAAGAGTCGAGATCCTGGGGGGGCCGGAGCTGCACCTGGTGGTGAGCGTGAACCGACCCCGGGCCTTCGTGGTGGCGCGGCTCAACGATGTCTTTCCCGACGGAACGTCGGCCCGGGTGACCTTCGGCATCCTCGACCTCGCTCACGCCAGAGGGCACGACTCCGGCCGTTCTCTCGTCCCCGGTCAGCCCGTCGAGGTGAGAATCCGCCTCAACGACGTCGGATACTCCTTTGCCCCCGGCCATCGCCTGCGCCTGGCTCTCTCCACCGCCTACTGGCCCATGGTGTGGCCGTCTCCCGAGGAGGTGACGCTCCGCGTCGTGACCGGACGGAGCCGGATCGAGCTGCCGGTTCGATCCCCGCGGAATGACGATGCGCACCTTCGCACCTTCGATGGACCCGAGGCCGGCCGGCCGGCGAGGGTGACGGAGCTGAGTCCATCGAGCAGCACCCGTCGCATGGAGAGGGACCTCTCCTCGCCGGAGCTCGTCCTCCAGGTGCTCACCGATGTCGGCGATGACGGCGAGCCCGGCCGCGAGCGCCTCGAGGACATCGATCTCGAGGCGGGACACTCCGTTGTCGAGACCTATCGCATTCACGACGACGACCCGCTCTCGGCCCGTGCCGAGGTGACCCACCGGATCCTCTTGCGGAGAGACGGGTGGTCGGCGACAATCGAGTCGGCGATCCGTCTCGAGGCCGACCGGGAAGAGTTTCACCTCGAGGCCGAGCTCAAGGCCAGCGAGGGAGAGACCCGGATCGAGGAGAGGGGCTGGGACGTGAAGATTCCGAGATTCCATTCATGATCCGGGCATGCCGGCGGGTCCTGACCTCGCTGTTGTTCTGCGCATGCTTCTCCTCTCCTTCGGTCCTCCTCCAGCAGCCCTCCGGCTCCCCCCTCGATCTCGATCTCGCCGAGGCCGAGGGCTTCCTGGCCATCGGCAACACCTCGAGGGCTCGGGCTCTCGGTCGCATCGCGTTCTCGAGGGATCCTGGCGATGCGCGGCCTCTTCTCCTCCTGGCCCGGGCCGCGCTCCACGAGAAGAAGGAAGAGGAGGCGGATCTCTACCTGTGGTGTGCTTGTGAGCGGGGTTTCGTGCCCGCGCCGGGAAGCCTGGAGGAGGCACGGGTGGCACGGCTTGCGGGGGAGGGAGCGGCAGGGGGAACGGGCGCGCAGGGGGTGAGAATCGTCGCCCGGGGCCTTTCCTACGCGGAGGGCACGGGGCCCTCGGCACGTCCCACCGTCGATGTGGGTGGAAGCTTCGATGCCCGTTCGATCCTCTTCATGGGGCTCGACGCCGCCGGTCACCGGGTCGCCCTGGACGTCCAGTTCTCTTCGTCGGAGGGGCTGCGGCTCCAGCGGGAGGGGGGAAAGGGAGCCACTCGGATTCTCGCGGGGGAGACCGCCTCGCCGGACGAGTGGATCGACCTCGTCGATGGGAAACACGGGGCCAGAATGCGCCTTCCCGTGTTCGTGGCGGGGCCGGTGGAGAGCGTGCGGGTCGGGACATCGTCATTCATCGGGGGAAACCGCGCTTACGCCGCTCCCGGGGCCATCCTTCCCGTGCGGGCCTTGTTGCAGGACGCCCGGTTCACCCGTCTCTACCGGCCGCGACTGGAGTGGCGAGCCTCGCGCCGCTCGCAAGACGTGAGCTCGCTTCTCGATGACACGACGTCGCGGAGGCCGCCGTCCCACTTCTTCGAGCCGCACCGGGTGCTTCTCACCGTTCCCGAGGCGAGGGCGGAGATCACGGTGACGGCACGGGATCCCGCCACCGGAATCGAGGGACACCTGGTGGTCGTGGTCGATCCCGCGGCCGCCCCCGAGCGTCTTCCCATCCCCCTCGACCTCTTCGAGGGCTCTTTCGACGAGGCGGTGTCCCGCGCGCGCCGCGATGCGAGACCGGTCTTGATCGTGGCGGCGGCCTTCTGGTGACCCTTCAGCCGTGAGCTCCTGTCGGAGAGGTTCTCCGACCCTCACCTCCGCGAAACGACCCTCGACTTCATCGTCTATCACCTCGACCCCGATCGTGAGCCCGATCTTGCCCGCCGCTTTCTCGCCGAGGATCTGCCCCACCTCCTCGTGCTCGATGCTCGTCTCGGTGTCCTGGGCGAGAGAAGGAACGACTACACCAATGCGGTCGCGAGCCTGCAGGCGTTTCTCGGTGGCCTCGAGGAGTTGCGCGGCCAGGCGCTCCGCGAGCGTGCCGAGGCCGAACGCGAGGTCCGCGCCCATCCCGATTCGGGTCAAGCCCACGTGCGTTCTGGCAATGTCGCCTTCGAGCGCTTCCGCCTCGAGGATGCCGACGAGAGCTATGCCCGGGCCCTCGAGCTCCTGCCTCCGGGCGAGAACCTGCTCCGTCAAGACGTCGAGGTGGCGCGCGTCTACCTCCGGGTCTTGACCCGAGAACACGCGAAAGGGCTGGAGCTGGCCCGCGCCTTCCTCGAGGCTCACCCCGAGAGCCCCTACCGGGGCCGGATGCGCTACTACCGGGGCTATCTTCTCCAGGATGCGGGAAGCGACACCGAGGCGCGCCAGGTCCTGGCGGAGCTCGTCCGTGACGAGCCGGGGTCGATCTGGGGCCGCGAGGCGAGGGATCTGCTGGCCGGCCTCGGGGGCTGAATGTTCCGGCGCCGGGCCCGGCGACCGATGCCTCGGGTGAGCGGCTTCTTGCCAAGGGCCCTTCCCTTCCCCTACAATCCCTCTGCAAGGGTCCCCCGGCAACCCCGGAGGGAATGAAGATGGAACGCTCGCTACGCACAGGTGTGCCCGGGGCGAAGGCGCCGTTTCTCGGTGCCGGCGTCGTCCTCGCTCTCCTTCTGGCCACTCTTGTCTCTCCCGCCCCTGCCGCTCCTCCACCCACGGGCGACTCCCACGCGAATTGCGTCCTCTGCGCCGGTGAGGGCGACTTCGATTGCCTCACCTGCTCCGGAACGGGAATCTTCCCGAGGGAGTGCAAGCTCTGCCGGGGTGAGGGCAAGGTCGATTGCTCCTGTCGCGATGCGGCACGGAGCCTGTTCGACCCCAGGATGTGTCCCGTGTGCAAGGGTGAGCAGAGGACGTGTCGACTCTGCGCGCAGATGAAGTCGCGACGGGCGCCCGATCCCGGGTACGTCACCTGTCCCAACGGCGCCTGCGAGTCGGGAATGGTCAAGTTCCAGTTCGACGTGGAGAGGGCCTGCCTGGTCTGCCGCACGCGAAAGTCCCAGGTCGAGTGCTCACTGTGCAAGAAGGGCCGCCGTAACTGCACGCTGTGCGCGGGAACGGGCAAGGAGCGGATTCCCTGTCCCGACTGCGCGGGAACCACGACCATCGCCTGTCCGATCGGAGTCGACGTTCGATCCATCGATTGCTTCTACTGCCGGGCAAAACGGCGCCGGACCTGCAACGTGGTGGCGCGCGGGACGCGTCTCCCGGAGCCGCTGTGCCTGACCTGCGACGGATCGGGGCTCTTCCCCTGCTCGAGCTGTCGGGGCCTGGGTCGTCATCCCTGCGAGAACTGCAGCGGAACCGGCAGCGAGAACTACGTGATCGTGAACCTGACCTCGGGCTCGAGAGGTCGTGGCGGCGTTCGCTCGTGCAACGACTGCATGAAGACCGGCGTCTACCGGTGCCCCTCGTGCGAAAAGGGCCGAAGCGAGTGTCGCGACTGCAACGGCTCGGGAAGGATCACCGCCCACTGCGGGGTCTGCCGGGAAGGCGCAACCCTTCCGTGCGAGGGATGCCGCACACCCGGAGCCTCGCTGGTGATCCTGGCGGGGATCCTCGAGGAGAAGGGGCGCGCATCCCTGGCCGTTCCCTGGCTCGAGAGATCGGAGCTCCTCCTGGAGGTGGCTCTGGGATCGCTGAAGATCGAGGAGGGGGGGGACCGGGACGAGGAGCAGCAGCTCGCCCGGGACTGGAAGAAGCGTCAGGGCGAGATCGAGGAGAAGCTCCGGGATCTACGCGGAGAGCTGGCCAGCCGCGAGGACGAGGACCGGCCGCCGCTCCTTGCCGTGGGCTCGGGGCGGGCCGCCGAGCTGGCCCGGGAGGCCGAGCAGGCCGAGGAGTCTCCGACTCCGGAAGAAACGGGCGAAGCCGGACCCATCCCCGGCCAGGAGGAGGAGACGATCTCCGCCCACGAGCCGGTGCACCCTCCGGACGCCGAGGATCCCCCCGAGCCCGAGGTCCGCGCTCCCGTCTCTCCCCTGGGGACCTGGAAGACGATCTCGGGATCCCAGGTGACGGTGCGCTGGCAGGGCGAGGATCTGGTGGCCGAGATGGCAAGCCTCTCGCGACCCGATGCCCGGCGCGGTCGGCAGAGAGGACACTGGATCCTGCGTCTCCGGCGGAGCGAGGAGGAGAGCGGTTTCGACCAGGGAGAGTGGATGACCGAGGAGGGACGTCTGACCGCGGAGACCCTGAGGCGTCTCCTCGACTCGGGCGAGATGTCGCAGGAGGATCCTGTCTGGCGCATGGACGAGGAGAGCCTCATGTGGGATCACGGCGTCGAACCCCTGACCGTCGCCGATGAGCGGGGACCTCTCTACGAGGGGCTTCTCCGCACCGCCACCGACATCGAAGTGGAGGTCACGGTGGTGTTCGGGCGCAAGGGCTGCCGGGTCCGCCCGAGGAAGAGGATGCTCGAGCTCGAGTCCGATGACCGGCTTTTGGTGAGGGACTGACCTTCGCCTCCTCACCCCTCGGGCTCGGGTTCCCGGGTCAGCTCGGGAACGGGCCGTCCTCGCTCTCCGGGTTGTCCTGGGGTGACGGGAGGAGATAGCGCGCGATCCGGTTGCGCGGATCGTCCATCCGGCCCCGGAAGCTGAGCTTCTGGTAGCTCTCGACCTTCTCCACGAGCTGACGCGAGAGGTGCTCGACCGACAGGCCCCGCACTTGCTTCTCTCTCTCGATCTCGGACTGCCTCCTGAAGGCGTCCTCGACCAGTCGGTAGAGGTACTTCTTCTCGTGCAGGGAGAAGTCGCCGTACACGATCTCGTCGATCATGGGCATGATTTCTTTCAGGAAGTCTTGCCCCACCTCGAACTCTCCCAGGAACTTCTCGACGATCTTTTGCGAAACGTTGTCGTCCATGGTCTTCCTTTCACCCTGCTCGGCCCGCGCATGCGGTGCCAGGCACCCTTCCACATCACACTCGCCGTTTCCGGCCACCCCTGGCCGCTCGCCGGCCCCTTCGTCTTCCCCGCGCCCGGCCGTCCGGGCGCCGCATCCAACCCCTTGAAGGCGCGTCGCGGAGGGTTATAGCGAAGCCCGTGCCCGGATTCGGTTAAGGAGTCAAAAAGGGCCTGGAAGGGGCGGAGAGGGGTGGGAGCAGGGACACCCGCCCGGCAATTGACTCATTTGGAGCGAGGTCTTCGGTCAGATTGAGAGGGGCGGCTCACCTCACCAGGAACGTCACCTCTCCGAACCCGCCGCCAATTCCCGGATCCGGGTTGAAGGTCCCGAGCAGTGCGGGTCCGTCCATGGCGCGGAGGGTGATCGAGAAGTACGGAATGGCCCCGCTGTTGTCCAGCCCCGCGAAGCGGCCCCCCGCCGGGTCGTCGATGAGCACGCGAGCCACGTAGGTCGGGAAGGTCGTTCCCGCGGTGAGCCGGGGCAGCGCCTCGCGCAGATCGACGAGGTGGATCGTGCTCGAGTCGAGGATGAGGTATGCGGTGAGATCGAAGGTGAAGGGCAAGGCATGCTCGCTCGAGAATCCGAGCTCGACGAGGGGCGAAGGGAGCACGAAGCGTCGCAGGAGCTCCGGTGCGGTGAGATCACTCGCCTCGTAGATCTCGAGGACGCCGGCGGCCGAGACGAGGAGGAACCTCCCGTCGGGAGAGAACGCCAGCAGGATGTCGTCGCCCGCGACCCCCGTGGCGAGGGTGCGTGAGGGGTCCTCGAAGATCCGGAAGGGATTCGAGATATCGACGGCGTGGAGCACCCCGTCTGCGGTGGCCACCAGGACCATCTCGTCCGTGGGCGCGTAGGCGAGGTTGCGCGTCTCGGGATCCGCGAGGGTGATCGTGTCGGCCACGACCTCTCCCGCGGGGGAAGCCTGATCGAAGACGAAGCTCAGGACCTGCCCGGTTCCCGTCTCGACGCCCACCGCCAGCTCCTTTCTCGTGGGCGAGAACTCGAAGCTCTGGAGAAAGTCGGTGAGGGGCAACGGAAAGGTGACGAGAGGATTCATGGGAGACGAGTAGTCGATGAACCAGAGAGTGTCGACCAGGGTCTCCGGAAACAGGAGGGCAAAGGCCGAGGTCGGCGACTGCACGAGCTCCACGAACGGCTCGTCGAGCATCACCACGACTCCGTAGTCGAGGGAGGGAAGCCCCCCCAGACCGAGGATCTGCACCTCGCTCCGGGTATCGTCGTGGAGAAGGGCCACCCGGCCGTCCCCGGGCATCGAGGCTCCACCGATGAAGAAGGGCACCATCCCGATATCGGTGGCCACCACCCGCAGATCATAGGTGTTGGCGTAGGAGACGGCGATGAGGAAGGCGGTGTCCGACTCCCACACCAGAGCGGTCGTCCCCTCGGAGGATGCGGCCATCCCGTCGAGGTTCGGGCCGAGATCGCGGGTATCGTCGACGAGCACGGCGTCGCGCTGGTTCAGATCGCGGGTATGGACGATCCCCGTCCCCGGGTTGAAGACGAGGAGCCGGTGACGGGCCCCTCCCGTGGATCCACCGCCGCCTCCACAGCTCGAGAGACCGAGGGTCGCGAGCAGGACGGCGAGAACGGTGGCGAGCCTCAGGCACAGGTGCGAGAACATGCGCATGGTCGGTCTCCTCGAGCCCGGATCGGTGGCAAGGTCATCCGCCCTCGGGGGGGCCGGGCGAGAATCTATTCTAACGGCGCATCCCCTCTCTCAAAGTCGCGAGTCGCCCCATGCGAAAAAACGTGCGTGCCCTGGTCGAGCTCCTCGCCCGTGAGCTGCCGTTTTGCGGACCCGTGGTCGAGGTGGGGGCCTACCGCGTCGAAGGTCAGGAGAGCCTGGCCGACCTCGGCCCCGTGATCGGTGACCTTCCGCGCCTGGGGCTCGACCTCAGGGCCGGCCCCGGGGTCGAGGTGGTGGCAGACGGTTCCCGTCTTCCCCTTCCCGATGGGTGCGCACCCACGGTGCTCTCTCTCGAGACCCTGGAGCACGCTCCCGACCCCCGTTCTTTGGCCCGGGAGGCCCACAGGGTCTGCGCCGGGGGAGGTGTCGCCGTCCTCACCACCGTGCTCGACTTCCGGATCCATGCCCATCCCGACGACTACTGGCGCATGACCCCGTCGTGCATGGCGATGCTTCTTGATCCCTTCGCGACGAAGGTGGTGGGATTCCAGGGCCATCCCCGGTTCCCCCATTCGGTGTTCGGGATCGGCATCAAGGAGGGGGAGGGCGCACCGGTCATCGACACGAATCGGGTCGCGGGGTGGCAAGAGGCTCTCGCTCCTGCGGCCGCGTTCGAAAGGGACCTTCTCGAGAGGACGCGCATCGCTCTGGCGTCCCTTCTCCACTCCCGCGCCCTTCGCGGCTACCGCGCCTACGACCATCTCGAGCTCATGCTGGTCGAGTGAGCGCATCCCGTTGCCTCGGGCGCCCGGATCACTTCACCAGAGGCGGAAGATGAGCCCCAGGCTCACCACCAGCCATACGAAGAGAGAGAGGGGGATCCCCAGGCGCAGGAAGTCCCGGTAGCGATATCCCCCCGGCCCCATGACCATGAGGTTGACCTGGTGGCCCATGGGGTTGGTGAACGCGTTGGATCCGCTGTAGACGATGGCGAGGATGAAGGGCCGGACATCGGATACGCCGAGTGACTCGGCGGTGGCGATGGCGATGGGCATCAGCAACACCGTCACCGCGTACGGGGAGATGAAGAGGTTCAGCAGCGTTCCCAGGAGCATGAGCCCGCTCGCCACCACCCCCGGTCCGAACCCCTGGAGCAGGGCGATCACTCCCCGGGCGCATTCAGCGGCAAGTCCGGTGGTGCGGATGGCCTGCCCGAGGGCCAGGGTGCCCACCACGAACAGGAGGACGGGAAAGTCGATGGCGGTGATGGCGCGCCGCGTGTCGAGGCATCCGGTGAACACCATGGCGAGAGCGCCGGCGAGCGCGACCACGGGGAGGGGAGCGAGCTTTTCCAGGCCCAGGAGCGGGGCCGTCGAGAAGAGGAGCACCATCAGCCCGAGGATGCCGAGCGCCCGTCGCATGAGTCGGCGGGGAACCGGACCCGGCCTCGTGCCGGCGAGGACGAAGAAGTCGCGCGAGGCGCGGACCCGCGACTGGGATTCCTCGTCCCCGCAGACGAGGAGGAGATCGCCGGGTCGCAGCGCCAGCTCGGACGCACGCTCGCGCAGGTGATGGCCGGCGCGAAGGATGGCCACCACGGCCACTCCGAGGTCCCGTCGGAGGTTGAGCTCGGCCACGGTCCTTCCCAGGACACCCGAGTGGGGGGCCACCGCGAGCTCGAAGAAGCTCATGGTCTTGGGGTCGAACCTCTGATCGCCGACGATGCGGAGGCCGAGCCTCTCCTGGAGCTCGAGGAGCTGGGCCACGTTGCCGCTCAGGAGGATGCAATCCCCGGTCTGGAGCGTCTGATCGCCGAACGGGGGCCACACCATTTCCTGGCCCCGGATGAGGACAGAGACCCGGGCCTCCTGGGCCGAGAACGCTTCGCTCACCTTCTTGCCGAGGAATGGCGAGGTGGGTCCGATGACGACCTCGGTCACGTAGTCACGCGATTGCTGGAGCTCGGAGAGCGTGGACGTGAGCGAGGTGCGGTCAGGGAGGAGCCGCCGGGAAAGGAGCACGATCACCAGGACGCCCGCGATCGCCACCGGCAAACCGATCGGCGTCTGCTCGAACATCGACAGGGGTGGCGCGCCCGAGCGCTCGGCGGCGGCGCTGGCGAGAAGATTGATCGAAGACCCCACCAGGGTCACGGTGCCCCCGAGGAGGGCCGAATAGGCCACCGGAATGAGGAGCCGCGACACCGGAACGGACAGGCTCCGGGCCACGTCGAGGCAGACGGGGAGGAGGACGAGCACCACCGCGGTGTCGCTCACCAGTGCGGAGAGGGCGGCCGAGGTGAGACAGAGAAGGAGCAGGATCCGGGTCACGTTTCCGCGGCTCTTCAGAAGCAGCCACTTGTTGGCGAACCCGAGGGCTCCCGTCCGCGTGAGCCCCTCGCCGATCACGTAGAGCCCGGCCAGGGTGATGACGGTGCTGCTCGAGAAGCCGGCGAGAGCCGACTCCACGCCGAGGATGCCTGTCACCACCAGAGCGATGAGGAGGCCGGTTCCCACGAGCTCCATGGCCATGCGCCCCGAGATGAGGAGCCCGAGGGACCCCACGGTGAGCACGGCGACGAGAACGGCCTCGTAGGAGATGCCGGACATGGGAGGGAGCTAGCTCCCCCCCCTACTGCCGGAACTTCGAGCGACGATACTCGTCGAACGCACGGGGCATGAGCTCTTCGAGATTGCGGATGCGCGTCTCGTTGCTGGGGTGCGTCGAGAGCCACTCGAGGCCGCCGCCCGCGGGCATCCGTTTCCAGAGCTCGATCGCCTCGTGGGGGTCATATCCGGCGCGGGCCATGTACAGGGTTCCGATCGTGTCGGCCTCGCTCTCGTGGTCACGGCTGTAGGGAAGGATCACCAGGGTCGTCGAGCCCAGGCCATAGGCGGTATTGACGATGTCCCGCACCTCCTCCGCCTGTCCGCCCACGATGGCGTCGACGGCGATGGCGCCGCCCTGGATGAGGGTCTGCTGGCTCATCCTCTCCCCTCCGTGACGGGCGATGGCATGGGCGACCTCGTGACCGACCACCGCGGCCAGACCCGCCTCGTTGCGGGTGTAGGGGAGGATGCCCGTGTAGACGGCGACCTTGCCCCCGGGCAGGCAGAAGGCGTTGGCCTGCTCGCTCTCGATGAGCTTGAACTCCCACGCCCAGTCGGGCTGCGAGGACACGGTGGCAATGCGCGTTCCCACGCGCTGGAGCATCTCGTTGGCCTTGCGGTCCGTCGAGAGCTTCTCCTGGGCCAGGATCTCGCTGTAGGCGCGGGCTCCCAGCTCGGCCTCCTGATTGAGCGAGAAGAGGTTGAACTGCGAGCGGCCGGTCTCGGGGACCGTCGTGCAGCCGCTGGTGCTGATCAGCGCCAAGGCAGCAACGGCGAGGCAGGCCAGGATTCGAGTTGGACAGCGCATGTGCGAGCTCCTTCCGGGAACGGGTGGGCAACCGAGTCTAGTTTTGCCGGCCCGTTTCGCGACGGAATGGTGATGTTGTTACCTGAGGGTAACGGCGCCCGCCGGGTGGTTCTTCCCTACACGAACCGGAGGTGACCCAGAGCTCGACGTCCGCCGGCGCAAGGTGATTGTAGGAATGGATTTCCGCCGGTCTACGGGGTGTGCCCCGTGCTCGCCGAAAAGGCGGCACGGGGCTTGTATTCAGGGCCAGGACGCGGGGACCCTTCGGTCGCCTCCGGGAGTTAGACTGGCGCCCGAATCCGGCCGTCCGTCCGGGGGGTCCCCGCGCGGCCCGCCCCGCGAGGGGCGCCGGATCGAGAGACCGAAGGGAGAAGGAATGAGAAGGAACGGCTCCGAGTCCGCCCCATTCGAGGGTCCGCCACGCAGGATCCTGGTGATCCCGCTTCTGCTCCTTCTCTTCTCCTCGAGCTGCGAATCGGGGCCCAGCAACGAGGTCATCCTCTACTGCAGCCTCGACCAGATCTTCTCGGAGAAGCTGATCAAGGCGTTCGAGGCCGAGACCGGGATCCGGGTCAAGGCCGGGTATGACACCGAGGCCCAGAAGACGACCGGCCTCGTCAACCGGCTCCTCGGCGAGAGGAACAACCCCCAGTGCGACGTCTTCTGGAACAACGAGAGCGTGCTCACTCTCCACATGAAGAGCGAGGGGATCCTCGCCCCCTACGTCTCGCCCAACGCGACGACCATTCCCTCCGGCTTCAAGGACCCGGATGGGTACTGGACGGGGCTCGCCGCCCGCTGCCGGGTCCTCATCTACAACACCAGGAAGATCAAGGAGGCCGACCTCCCGACGTCGATCCTCGATCTCACCGATCCGAAGTGGAAGGGACGCTTCACGGTGGCCCGACCCCTGGCGGGAACCACGCGCACCCACTTCGCCGTTCTCTACGACCGGCTGGGCAAGGACGCGGCCACGAAGTGGTTCCGCGACCTGAAGGCCAACGTGGGCAAGGTGGCGGAGGGCAATGCTCGCGTCATGCGCATGGTGGCCTCCGGCGACTACGAGTTCGGCATCACCGACACCGATGATGCCAACATCGCGAAACAGTCGGGCGAGCCCGTCGATACCCTCTTCCTCGACCAGGGCGAGGGGCAGATGGGGACGCTCGTGATCCCCAACTCGGTCATGCTCATCAAGGGTGGCCCCAACCCCGAGAATGGCCAGAAGCTCATCGACTACATCCTCAGCGTCGGGGTGGAGGAGAAGCTGGCCCGGAGCGATTCCGTCCAGATCCCTCTCCATTCCGATGCCACGGCTCCCGCCAACGTGGTGACCCTGGATAGCCTGCGGCCCATGGAGGTCGATTTCGGCAGGGTGGCGGCCATCATCGAGGAGGCGACCGACATCCTCCGCGAGATCTACCTCGACTGAAAGCGAAGAAAGAGCCCAGGATCATGTCGAGACGCACCCGGGGAATCGCGGTTTCGGGCGGTGTGGCCACGTTGCTCTTTTTTGCCCTGTGCCTCCTGCCCGTGGTGGTGATGTTCGTCTCCACGCTCTTCCAGGACGGTGGGCCATCCCTCGAGGCCTACGGAAAGGTGCTCATCCAGAAGAGGCAGTGGGATCTCTTCCTGCGCACGATCTCCGTGTCGCTGACCGCCGTGCTTTTGTCGCTCCTGGTGGGAGTTCCGTTTGCCTGGCTCACCACCAAATCCGATCTTCCCCTGCGGCGGCTCTTCGGATCGCTTTACTTCATCCCCCTCATCGTGCCGCCTTACATGATCGTCTTTGCCTGGGACCGTATCCTCAGCGAGCGCTATCCCCTGGGCCCCTGGATCAAGGAGGCCTTCGGGCTCAAGGGGGCCCTCATCGCGGCGTTCCCCCTCACCTCGGCGGCGATCTTCCTCTTCCTGTCGTACTTTCCGCTGGTGATCCTCCTCACCCGGTCCTCGCTCCTCCAGCAGGATCCGTCCCTCGAGGAGGCAGCCTCTCTCACCAGTGGCGAGGGAAGGGTGCAGAGGGGAATCACGCTGCGGCTCGCGGTCCCCGGCATCTTCACCGGGGCGACCTTCGTGTTTCTCTTCGCGCTCTCGAACTACGGCGTGCCCAACATGGCCCAGGCCAACGTCTATGCCCTCGAGGTCTTCTACCAGTTCAAGACCGCCTACGACGCCGATGCCGCCACCGCCACCGCGCTGCCCCTGGTGATCCTGTCGCTGGTGCCGCTCCTCGTGCAGAGAGCGCTCCAGTCCGGGAAGCGCTACTCCTCACCCCGCACCACGAACCGGCCGGTGCGGCAGGTTCCTCTCGGACGTCTCAAGATCCCCGCGTTTCTCTTTGCATCGCTCCTGATCCTGATCTCGGTGGTGGTGCCGCTGGGGATGCTTCTCTACCTCGCGGGCGGAATCGCGAGCTACCGCGGGGCCCTCGACGTGGAGGGGCTCGGGGCCATGCCCGATCTCACCTCGACCCTTGTCTTCTCGGCTCTGGCCGCCTCCGCCGCCGTGCTCCTCGGTTTTTTCATGGCCCACCTCGCGGCGCGGGCGGGCAAGCTCCTCTCGTCGTCGGTGGATCTCGTCTCGATTCTTCCCTTCGCGTTCCCGGCGGGGGTGGTGGGAATCGGTCTCGTCCGCCTCTGGAACCGGCCCGGCGCCTTCTCGCTCGTCTACACGACGTCGGCGATCCTCGTCATCGGCCTTCTCTGCCGGTTCTCGCCGTTCGGCATCCGAACGGTGAGCGCGGCGCTCTCCCGGGTCGACCCCGGGTTCGAGGAGGCGGCGCGGGTCTCGGGGGCGGGCTGGCTCCGCACCACCTTCTCGGTGACGTTCCGCATGGCGTTGCCGGGTCTTGCCTGCGCGTGGATCGTGGTGTTCATCCTCTCCCTGGGCGAGCTCGGCATGTCGCGGCTGGTGGCGCCTCCCGGGGTGCAGACCCTGCCGCTCCGGATCTTCAGCTTGATTCACTGGCAGTACGACGCGTTCGTGGCGGCGCTGTGCGTGATCCTCGTGGGATGCGCCCTGCTTCCCGTCCTCATCTTCACCCTGCTCACGGGCAGAAGGCTGGAGCTGCGATGAAGAGGCTCGATCTCGCAACGGTGGAGAAGAAGGTCTCGAGGAGGTTCTCGCTCGGGCCGCTGACGTTCTCGGTGCCCGAGGGCGAGATCGTGGTGCTGCTCGGTCCCTCGGGCTGCGGCAAGAGCACGACGCTGCGGCTCGTCTCCGGCCTCGACCGGGTGAGCGGGGGGACGATCTCCCTCGGCGGTCAGGTGGTCTCGGGCAACGGGACCCACCGCGATCCCCGAAAGCGCCGGGTGGGGATGGTGTTCCAGAGCCTCGCCCTCTGGCCCCACATGAGGGCGGTGGCGCAGCTCCGGTTCGTGCTCCGCGGCAAGGGGCTTGCGCGCAAGGAAAGAGAGGGGCGCATCGCCCGCAGCCTGGATCTGGTGGGGCTCCTCGACCGGAAGCGCGCGTTTCCCCACCAGCTCTCGGGAGGCGAGCTCCAGAGGCTGGCGCTGGCCCGGGCGCTCGTGGTCGATCCCGAGATCGTGCTCCTCGACGAGCCGCTCTCCGCCGCCGACCGGGCGCTGAGAACGAGGCTCCTCCTGGAGATCCGGCGCATCCAGCGCGAGCTGCGGATCCCCATGATCTACGTGACCCATGACCAGGAAGAGGCACTGGCCCTCGCCGACCGCATCGTGGTGATGCGTGAGGGGAGGATCGAGCAGGACGGGACCCCGCGCGAGGTCTACGAGAAGCCGAGGAGCCGGTTCGTGGCATCGTTCCTGGGGGCGAGCAACGTGGTGCAGGCGAGGGCGATCGGGAATGGTGGCTTCGCGACGCCCCTCGGTGAAGTCTCCTGCCCCGAGGCCGACGGTCGCCAGGCGGCATGGCTCTCGATCCGTCCCGAGGCCATCGAGGTTTCCCCCGAGGGGGTGGCCTGCGACGTGATCTCGGGAACCTACAGGGGTGATCGCTGGCTTCTGCAGGTGGCACGGCAGGGCGAGAGGTTCCAGGTGTTCGGGACGTCTCCCCCCGAGCCCGGCCAGAGGGTGGGGGTCAAGATCGTGGGGGGGGCGCACCTCCTCGAGGACGACGCGAGCGTGGAGAGGGAAGGCGAGGAGTAACCCGTGTCGAAGGTCCTGAGAATCGTGGTTCTCGTTCTGGTACTGGGCGCAGTCGGGTGGTTCGTGCGCGAGGTGACTCGCGGCGAGGTGCCGCAGATTCCCGATGCCGTGCCGTCTCTCGGAGCGGGCGGCGGGGGAGCGGGAGGAGCGGCGGCTCTCTCGAATGCCCCCCGTGTCTTCACCTCGTCGCAGGAGTGTGCCGAGTGTCACCGCGAGATCTACGACGAGTGGAAGGCGTCGTTCCATGGCCAGGCCTGGACCGATCCCGAGTACCAGCTCCTCCGGAACGAGGAGAACAGCCAGGACTGCATCCCCTGCCACGCGCCCAAGCCGGCCGCGCTCACCGGCATCGGCAATCGATTCCTCGCCCGCTACGATCGTCGTGGCGAGGGGGTCGACTGCTTCACCTGCCACCAGACCGACAAGGGCATGATCGGGCCCATTCCCGATCCACAGCCCGCTCCCTGCAGCCCGGTGTATGACCTGTCGATCCGCAAGATGGACCTCTGCTATCCCTGCCACAACCAGCACGACACCCACAAGGAGTGGGAGGCGTCGGACTGGTTCAAGAAGGGCGACGACTGCAACTCGTGCCACATGCCTTCCGTCGAGAGGCCCGTGGCCACGGGTGGAGAGGTGCGCAAGGGGAGTCGCCACGACTGGCTGGGCGGTCACCATCCGGCTTATGTACGCACCTCTTTCGAGTTCGAGGCCCGCGAGGCGGCCGAGTCGGAGGGGCTCGAGCTCTTCCAGGGGCTCTACGGGGTGGACGTTCCCGATCCGTTGCTCCTCGGCATCACCCGGCTCGTTCCCCTGCCCGAGGCGGAGAGGATCGAGCCCCCGTCCGGCACGCCGCGCGTCTATCTCCGGGTCAAGAACGTGGGCGCCGGCCACAACGTCCCCACCGACTCCCGCAACAACACGATCGACCTCGTGTTGCGGGTGAGCAACGAGGAGGGGGCCGAGGTGCTGCGCATCCTCGTCGATCGCTTCAGGAATCCCTACAGGAACGAGATCACCGAGACACGAGTGAACACGCAGATTCCGTCGGGAGCCGAGCGCGCCTATCTCGTGGCGCTGCCCATCGACAAGGGGTCGTGGGTGTGCCGGCTCCTCTACAAGAGCGGACCCTTCGACGAGGACGACAAGGCGGTGGTGCTGTTCGAAGAGAAAGGGAGCTTCTGATGGGCAGCCGTTCTTCCCTGCACGTGGCGCTGGCGATGATGGTGGTGGCGCTGCCCCCCGGCTGCGAGACGAAGAGTGGCGAGGCTCCCGTGACGAGTGCTCCGGCGTCGGCGGTCCCGGGAGGCGCGGGCACGACCTCCGTGGTTCCGCCGCCTCGTCCCGAGCGCGGAACGTTCCTGAGAAAGCGCCTCGACGAGCTCACCCTTCGCGTCGCCAGGGAGGATGCGGAGCGCGAGCGCACGGCCATCGCCCTCGATGAGGAGCGTTTCGCGAAGGAGCGCGCCACCCTCAAGTCTCTGGATCCCGAGGAGAGGGCGCGGGCCATGGCCGCGATCGCCGCCATGGGATGGCCGGCGCAGGAGCCGCTCCTCTCTGCCGTGAAGGAGCCGGGTCTCGACTACGAGAGGTGCGCTCTCCTCGACGCGATCTCGCGCGTCGCTGACGTGACGGCGCTGCCGGATCTTCTCTTGATCCTTCAGAAGGACACGTCGCCGGTCGTGCGATCCTTTGCGGCGATGGCCATGGGCAGGATCGGCGACGTCTCGATCCTGCCCGACCTCGTGCTGCGGCTCAAGTACGAGGAGGACGGGTTCGTGGTCAACGGCATCTGCCGGGCGGCCGGCGAGCTCGGTCTCACCATCGGCACCCGGAAGCTCCTCGCCAGCCTCGACGGGAGGATCCGGGTGCGTGAGGAGGCGGCCGAGATCCTGAGTGGCGTCTTCGGCGACGCGTGGAGCTACGATACCTACGGCTTTGCCTCCGTGCGAACCCGGCAGGCCCGGGAAATGCGCGCTCACTTCTTTCTCGAGGGGGAGAGGATCCTCCTGGAGAGAAACAGGGGCCTGGCGCCGACCCCGCGGCTCGAGAAGCGCATCCTCGAGGCGATCTTCGAGCTCGCCCAGTACCAGATGCGCAATGTCGACGACGCCCGGTGGACTCTCGAGGGCCTCGGCCCCCTGGCGGTGCCGTCGCTTCTCCTCGGGCTCCGGGACGAGAACCAGTACATCCGTGCCCACTGCGTGGAGGTGTTCGTGCGGATGGGCTTGCCGGGACGGGCGGGGCGCGAGGCGCTGCGCCCGCTCCTCGCCGATCCCCTCCACCGGCCCGACGTGATCAAGGCGCTGGGCAAGCTCGAAGACCGGGAGAGCGTGGATCTGATCCTCTCTGCCCTCGACGATCCCGCCGTCGATGTGCGGATCTGCGCCGCCGACGCCCTGGGGAGGCTCGGTGACGACAAGGCCCTGCCCGCGCTCCGTCGTGTCCACGACAGCGCGCCCGCCTCCGAGGAGCTGCGCGTGGCAACCGTCTTCGGGATGGCGCTCCTCGGCGATGCGTCGCGTCTGCCCGAGGCGATCGAGATTCTCGACACCAGCGCTCCCGTCGGTCTCTGGGATGTCGCCGAGAGGATCGATGCCCTCTACCGCGCGCGGGCCCGCAAGGGCGAGCCGCTCCCCGAGGGCTACCCCTTCGCGGGAACGCCCGAGGAGAAGGTGGCGTTCTTCCGGGGACGGGTGGGGTAGGGGACCCGCTGGCTCGGCGAAAGCGCGGTGTCTCTCGTCTGCGGGAAGGAAAGGCTGACCGTGGCGCCGTGTTTCCGCACGTGCGGAATCATCAAGTGCTTGCTCGTGCTTGGGTTATGAATCCGGTGGTGTGTGAGCAACGGTGAGGTGGCCGAGCCTGACCGCCGATCCGATGGTTGCGGGTTCGAGTCCCGTCGCCCTCGCCATTTCCTCTCTGTCGAAAGTCGGACAGGGAGGGTCCATCCCCGGACAGAACGTGGCCACCCAGGGACAGTTGGAGGGATGCACGAAACGGGGCAATGTCGAAAGTCGGACAGCCAGCGTCGTTCCCCGGACGGGAGAGTGACACCCAGCGGGCCGAATAGTGGCATAACGGGTCCGGGGGAAGGTGGCGGAGGGGGCGCGAGGGGCACGGCAGCGGGTGGTTGCGAGGCCGCGTGAGCGGGGATCGGATCGCGGTAGGGGAGAGGGCGTAGGGGCGCTGTAGGCCACGTAGACGGCGCGTCCGATCGACCCAGGGACGATGGGGGCTGTGCGGTGGCGGGCGATCCTCGGGACTCCTGGGCGCGCTCCACGGGACAGCCGTCGATGATGGTGGCGGGGTTCATCCCGCAACCCCTCGGCCGGATCGCCAGATTGCCGACCGCACCAGGGCTCTCTATCCTGGCGTCCTGGGAATCGTCCCTGGCTCTACCGGCGACGCGAGGAAAGATGACCATGCCTGACCCCACGACGCTTGGCACCCTGCGGCGGCTCGATCTTCGGAACGTCTGGCCGAACGAGGCGAGGAACTTTACCCCTTGGCTGGCCCAGAACCTCGTGGCGCTCGGCGATGCCCTCGGCATGGAGCTGGAACTCCAGGCTCAGGAAGCCCCGGTGGGGTCTTTCTCCCTCGACGTACTGGCCCGCGACCTCGGCCGCGACCGTCTCGTGGTGATCGAGAATCAGCTCGAGGCCACCAACCACGACCACCTGGGCAAGCTCCTCACCTACGCCGCCGGCCACGATGCGGGGGCGTTAGTCTGGGTGGCCAAGGACATCCGAGAGGAGCATCGCCAGGCGATCGACTGGTTGAACCAGCACACGGACGGGAACATCGAGCTATTCGCCGTGGTGGTCGAGATCATCCAGATCGACAACTCCCGGCCGGCATGCAGCTTCAAGCTCGTCGCGTTTCCGAACGAGTGGCGGAAGTCGGCGATCGGGTCCAAGGAGGGGGGCGCGACCTCTGAACGTCGAGAGGCGTACCGGGTGTTCTTTCAGGACCTGCTCGATGAGCTACGGGAGAAGCACCGGTTCACCGGGGCGCGTGCTGGCCAGCCCCAGAACTGGTACGCATTCAGATCCGGATGCAGCGGTGTCCAGTACTGCGTCAGCTTCGCTCAGCGGGGTCGGGTTCGCACCGAGGCGTACATCGATACGAGGGACGTCGGCGAGAATAAGGAACTCTTCGCCGGCCTCATGGCCCAGCGGGAGGCGATCGAGCATGAGTTCGGGGAAGAGCTGACCTGGGAACCCCTCGAAGGCAAGCGCGCCTGCCGCGTGGCCATCTACCGCCCGGGGTCCATCGAGTGCGACACCCAGACGCTCCAGGAGATCAAGGGCTGGGCGATCGAGAGGTTGCTGCGGCTGAAGAAGGTGTTCGGGCCGCGCTTGAATGCGCTGGTGAAGTGACCCGGGTGGGTCCGACACGGGCTTGCAAGCCGGCGACGAAGGAGGCACTCCTGTCGTGCAGGCCCGTCGGCACCACGGCCACGGAGCTGCCAAGGAGGCATCATCGATGACCAACTACCCCTTCCACGACACCCGGATCGGCCAGGAGTTCCTCGACAAGACCATGCCCGCCCTCGTCAAGGAGATCGCGAGGCTGAACGAGCTGCTGGAGAGAATCGCCAGGGCGATGGAGAGGAGGGAGGAGGGCGGGGTCGACGAGCGCTCCCGCAGCTAGTCCTCGCGCAGGGTTTGCCTGCCTCTGGCGAAGGAGTTGGCACTGGTTGAGGTTCGCTCTCCGCCGCTGAGCGCCCATACTGCTACTGGCCGAGACCATGCCGGGTGCAAGAGCTAAAGCTCTGCGGCGGCGATCCGATGGCTAACGGCTGAGGCAAGATCGAACATGAAGCTAGCCTTCCCGGGAATAGTAACCAACAATCCTCTGACTTCGTGTTGGCTTTCGTCATAGACCTGTGAATTGACGTTTGGCTTCCCTCCGGGCCACTTCTCTGCCTTTGTGCATGTGATGATGCGGCTAGGGTCGCCAAGAGTGGGGAAACATTGTGCTAACTGGTTTCTCAGTCGCCCTACTTCTTGCTCGTCTGGCTCGGTGTCGTCGCCAGTGGTCACTTCAGTAAATCCAGTTCCCGCAGCTAGTGTCTTGTTGCGGAAGGGTACAAGGGTAACGTCCTGCTTCGTACCGTCGTGTCGCAACACGTCCAGGCAAGTAGTGATCGCATGAACAAGTTCTCCGTCATATTCGAACACGACACACTTGCGCAGAATCAGATCGGGAGGCGTTATGCCAGAGGCAGAGAGAATGCCTCTAGAATATGCGCCAGCCGCAAGAACGCATTGGCCACAATCGATTCGGTGTGCATCCTGGCCACCCAGACTCACGCCAACCACCTTTCCGCTTCGTGTGAGAATGCGGGAGACGCTGGCGTTTGCGACGATCTCGACTCCCGCCGCTGTACTCTTGTGACGAAGGTCGTCAACGAGACCAGGGAAATCGACGATGCGATCCGGTACGGCGAACCCGCCGACTGCGCTCGTTTTTCCAAGAGCACCTATCACTTCATACTCACTCGCGCAGAGTGGGCGCCAGTCGAGTCCCCAGGAACTAACATCCCACTCCGACCACATCTCGATTCGCTCATCGAGCGTTTGTTGACTCAGGGCTAGGAAGCGAGCGTGGGCATCGCTTCGAATGATGAAGTTCTGCAAGGGAGAGTCGCGCAGGAATTGCTCGCAGGCTTTTCTGGCAAGAGCCTTATCTGGATACAACAAGCCGCTATGATTCCACTTCTGATTTGTGAACGAGCTACCCTCCTGGGCGCTCCGATACACTAGAGTTACGGATTGTCCTTGCTGCGCGAGCTCAAGAGCGATTGCTGAGCCTGCGACTCCACCACCGATGACCACTACGCGGCTGGTCTTCATGCCCGGACTCGTCTTTCTCGTGAGATGGCCACGAGGTAAGTGATCGCCCCATGGCCCTAACAATCCGGCCCAGCCTACCGCATCAGCTTCTCTTTCACCAGCCTCGCCAGCTCGCCCTCCGGCAGCTCCTCGCTTTCGGCAGCGGCTCGCCTCTCGGCACGGACCTGCCTCGCGGGCGGCCTCCGGCCCCGAGCGAGAGTGACGGGCTCGTCGTCCCCCTCCTCGATGCTGACCTCGAACTCGGTCTCGACCTCCACGGGCCGTCGCCGGTAGACGGTGATCTCCTCGGGGGCGACCCCGGCCCTCAGGAGCTTCCTGACCTCCCTCTCGGCCTGAGCCCGTCCCGAGCACCTCAGGGCCTGCTCCCCTGCCACCACGAGGACCTCGGGGGCCTGGGCCAGCGCCTCAGCGACCCACTTCCTCGGCTGCCCCTCGTCCAGGACGTAGAGCCCGCTGTAAACGCGGCTCGATGGGCTCTGGCTTCTTCCCCTCCCGCTTGGCGAACGGGTCTCGACCGGTCTTGAGGTTCGAGAGGATCTGGAGGTTGAGCCCGGTGCCGAACAACCCCTTGATGGCCTTGGCGAGCGCCGCCTGGGTGATCGAAGGGTCGGCCTGGATCAGGCTCTAGGCGTAGGCGACCTTGTCGCGCGTCGCTTGGGTGAGGGGACGGGGCATGGCACTACTGCTCCTACTGCCTACCGTCGCCTTGAGGCGACTTCCGGACGCGACCCTATTGCCTCAGAGTGTCTCTCAGGACATCCTTTCCCACGTCCCATCCAAACAGTGCGAAGAGCTTTTGCGCCTCCTCTAGACCATGCTCTTGTGCCGTGCCGACAAGCTGCTCGCGGGAGATCTGGCGCTCTACAGAGTAAACGGGAATCTCGGACTCTCGGGGCACGGAGAATCCGGTTCGTCTCGTCTCGTCGACCCAAAGCTGTCGATTCTGAATCCCATGGACGCCGATCTCCATGCAAATCTCGGCATCACCTGCATTACTAAGCGCGAGGCGAGCCGCGAACTCACATATCTCGCACATCGAGTATACGGCGCTCTCTACGGAGAGATACTCCCCGGGCGCCGGCCGGAACTGAATCCCTGGAAGTCTGGCTTGCTCCATCCAGTCTTCCCAGAATGCCCTGAAGATCCGAAACTGACCACTCTTGTACAGCCGCCAGGACTCTAGGTAATGATGCCACTCTGACTCCTGGCCAACCCACATCACGCTGCGCGTGATGTTCTTGTTGTGGTCGATGTGTGGAAAATCCCAGCCGCGAATCCCGACTGCGTTAGTCCTCACGATATTCTCTAGAGTGGCGAAGTCGGTTATCCTAGCCTCATCGAACGAGGCTGGTCGGATGACAACTCGCCAAAAGCCTCTACTGCGTATCTTCTCGAGGAGATCGCTCATGTAAAATCGCTCGCCTCTCCTTGAAATGCGTCCCTCTCGCTCGGCGCGGCAGCGGTTTCTGCTTTCGCAACGACGGTGCCGCCTGCACGCTCAATGCTACCAAGAAGTTCCCGCAGATTCTTCTCAGCAGCCAACCTAATCAACTCTCTCATCTCGACGTGCGAGTCGATCTCCCTCGATTCCGGCTTTGTTCGTGTCCGCACATAGCAGGCGCCACGTCGGAGAATTGTCGTCACCTTGGGTTTTCCTCTCTGTTTCTCCTTGATGTCGTACTGCTTCTTGCAAAGGACAGGAACCGATTCGAACTCCCTCACCCGGAGTGCAATAAACTGCTTCCCTTGAAAGGGCACGACCGTGGTCTCAAAGGAAACGAATGGGTCTGCATACTCGGCAGCGCCGGCAGCGATGTCATCGTGTCTCCATGTTCTCAGTGTAGCGCCATCAAGGCCAATTGGGTCGAGCACGCCCTCAGTCTCCGAGACCCCTATTACGACGAGCCCCCCGTCTTGAGTGTTGCTCATTGCCAGTACAGCTCGCACAACCCTGGAGAAGAAAGGTCTCTCTCCGCGGGCTCCGACGCCTTTGAACTCTACGGCTCGCTGTTCGTGGCCTCGGGCGAGGTGTTCCGCAAACTCGGCTTCCGTCATGGCCGTTGTCCCGGGATCAAGGGAATCCGCTAGACCCTCACCACGTGCCGCACCTCGACCTTCACGTCCTCGCGTGAGTAATTCACTTCCTGCCTTCCCCGAGCACCCGACCATGACTCGCTCAGGCGGGCGAACCGTCGGCGTTACTAAGGAAGCCCCATCCGTCAGCGTAGCCGCCGAAGCGTTCAGCAACGGCGGCGAGTCGATCTTCTGTGGCTGTGATAGCTGTGTGGGTGGGTACCATCCACTCCCTGCACTGTACCTCCCAGCCGCGGCCGCTATCTGGATCTGGCGGCATTAGACGCACCTCGCGGACCGTTCGTTCGACTGCAGCCAGAAACGCCCTCGCCGTCGACTCATCGGGAAAGCGATGCTCAAAGTCCATCATCCTCGGGGAGACCAAGTCGATCCCCTTCGCAGCCATTCTCCTCAGGACTACGCCATTCTCGTCGTTAGGGAACTGCGACATCTCGGGTCCCCCGAGTGTTGACCCCTACACCCTCACCACGTGCCTCACCTCGACCTTGACGTCCTCGCGCGAGTACACGACCACGTCCTCCGCGCGCGCGCCCTTCTCCAGCAGCCTCTCGACCTCGGCCCGCACCTCCGCCTTCCCCGAGCACCCGACCATGGTCCCGTCGCTCGCCACGCCTACAAGGTACGCAGGGGATGCGGCCAGCGGGTTGGTCGGACGGCGGCCACGGCGGGCGGCCTTCTTGCGGGGACGGCCGGCCTTCTTCCTGGGGCGACCGCGCTTCTTGGCAGCCTTCTTCTTGGCGGTGCGCTTCTTGCCGGCCTTGGTGGCCCTCTTCTTGCCCGCCTTCTTCCGCTTCTTCGCCATCTTGAACGGCTCCCTCCCTGCCTTGATGTTCGACAGCACCCTGAAGTCCATGCCGGTCCCGAACTTTTCCGTCACTGCTTCGGCCAAGGCGGCCTGGGTGATGTCAGGGTCCTTCGCCACCAGCCCCTGCGCGTACTCCGCCTTCTTGATCGTCGTCTCGGATCGAGTGCGAGGCATTACAGCCCTCCGTAGCCATGGATGTAAGAGTACTCTCGCCGTAGAAGGCGATTTTACGAATTGGAGGGTTGGCTCTCTAGAGCTTCCACGTCTCCGCCCCCAGAGGCAACTCGTTCAGCTCCGCCCTCGCCTCGCGCCATGCTGGGTAGTGCCTGCTCATCAGTGTGAGGAACCGCTCGCTGTGGGTGGGTTCGATCAAGTGAAGCATCTCGTGGACCACCACGTACTCGAGGAAATCCCTGGGCTTCTTCACGAGTTCGGTGTTCAGACGAATGGTCCGCGCCCGGTGGTTGCAGCCGCCCCATTTGGTCTTCATGCGCTGGAGAAAATAGCCGGCCACCTCCACGCCCAGCTTTGGCTCCCACCTGCGGATCAGTTCCGGCACCGCCTCGTGCAGGAGAGACTTGTGCCATTCATGGACGACGTCCGCACGCTTCGCGCGGCCGCTGCCGGGACGCACGGTGAGCGTGATGCTGCGGTGACTGAGGCGGACGGAAGGCTTCGCCTCCTCTTCACGAACCGTGAGCAGGTAGCGCCTTCCCCACAAGTAATGGCTCTCACGCTCGACGAACTGCCGGGGCGTCTCCCGCGCCTGCGCCTGCAGCCTCGCCTGTTGATCCCGGATCCATCCGAGCTTCGAGATCGCGTAGGCACGGGCCACCTCCGGACGCGTTCCGGTGGGGGCAACTAGGGTGACGCGCCCGCTCGGTGGGTGCACCGACAGGTGGACGTGCTTGATGTCCTTGCGCCTGACGGCGATGGCGATGTCACCAAGTTGGATCGTCTCTGTCATCAGTACCCCGGCTGATTCTTGACGAGTTCGAAGAGCGCCAGGGTTGCCTCACGATTCCGATCGAGCAGCGGAAACAGCGCGTTCAGCACCTGCGCCTCGCGCGCCTGGTCTCCCTTCCAGCCTGCCGGCGCGCGCTCGCGCATGACCCGGTCGATCTCGAGCGCCAACCTCAGACGCTCATCCTCGGATTCCGGGGACGCCTCCGCTACCCTGCCAGCCTCGGCTCGCCCTGCCGCGAGAATCCGCGGGAGATTGTTGTAGATCACCGTCGCCTCGCGCTTGCTGTGCAACGCCGCGGGTACGCTCTCCGCCGGTTGCTTCGCGGCCAAGCGCTTCACCAGCGACTCAGCCTTTTGCAGGAACGCCTCGTATGCGGCGGCGTCCGTCCGGCTCTGCTTGATGAGGTCGTCGAGCAGCTTCGACATCTGCTCGTAGAACCGGGGGTCGGTGAGCTGTTCGCGAATGATGGTCTTGCGGACGTTGTTGATGATCCCTTCGGCGACGGCGTTCCGCGACAGCGTGCCCTTCTCGTTGAGCTTCCTGGCGATTGCGTCGTGGATGCCGGTCTCGATGATGAGCTCCGTCAGGGACATCTCGCCGAGCTGACCCAGGTCAGCCGCCGGGTCGGCCTGGACGTAGGTGTTGAGGAGGTGGCGCATGTCCGCTTCGTAGGGCTTGATGTCCAGCTCCTCGCCCGAGTGCTTCTTGATGGCGGAACGGATCTCGCTGTAGAACTCGACCTCCTTCTGCAGCGCGACCCCTTCGGCGTCGGAGTACCTGGCGTCCGTCAGGTCCTGCGCGATGGAGGCGTAGGCACGGACGAACACCGCGACGGCCTTGTAGAACGACACCCGCAGCGCCTCGGTCTCGTTCAGGGTGTTCGGGTTGGCGGCGTCACCGCAGAAGTAGTACAGGTACTGCTCCACCTCGCGCGGCAGCGGCACCGGTTCACACAGGTAGCGCAGCGCCTCGCGAGCCTCATCGAGCTTTTTCCTGCCCTCGTCCAAGCAGCTCTTGATGTGGACGTTGTTGTCGCCCCCGTCGCCTAGATCGGTGTCGAGCTCGTCGGAGTTGTAGACCGCGATCGCTTCCTGCACCTCGCCGAACAGCCCCTTAAAGTCAACGATGTGGCCGTAGTCCTTGTCGTCGCCGTCAAGCCGGTTGGTGCGGCAGATCGCCTGGAACAGGTTGTGGTCGCGCAGCTCGTTGTCGAGATAGATGTAGGTGCAGCTCGGCGCATCGGAGCCCGTGAGCAGCTTGCTGACGACGATCAGCAGCTTAAGGTTCGCCGGCTCCTCGATGAAGCGGCGCTTGGCTTCCTCCTCATAGGTTTCTGCCTTGGTCTTGCCAGCTCTTGCGGTGACGTTCTGCAAGAGCGAGGTGTAGGTGTCGAACTTGTAGCGCTCGTCGCTGTTGGGGGGTTCCTTGGAGATTGCCGTAGCCACAGGCTCGTAGGACGTGATGACTCCGCAGTACGGGCCGAAGCTCGTGTTCTGCAGCAGCCGGTAGTAGTGGCAAGCGTCATAGATCGACGCCGTGACCAGGATCGCCGTGCCGCGGTCGTTGTTGAGGCGCGGCTTGAGGCTGAAGTCCTCGATGATGTCGGCGATGATGCGCTGCTTGCGCTCGGCGGCGCTCATCAGCTCCTCCATCGTCGCCCAGCGCTTGCGCACGATCGACTTTTGGAAGTTGTTCAGGCCCTTTGTCTTGTGATCGAACCATTGGTCGATGGCGCCGCGTGAGGTCAGGCGCTGCGGTACGTCACGCGCTTCGTACTTGAGATCGAGGATGACGCCATCGGCCACGCCCTCGTGGAACTTGTAGGTGTGGATGTAGCTGCCGAAGACGGCCTGCGTCATCCGCTTGTCCGTGCGCAGCAGCGGCGTGCCGGTGAAGCCGATGAAGATTGCGCCCTCCAGCGAGCGCTTCATCTGGCCGTGCATGGACTGCTTGCTCCGGCCCTCATCATCCGCTCTTTGCGTGCGGTGGCACTCGTCCACGAACACGTAGAAGCGGCCCATCACCGGCGGGGGCGGACCGTTCTGATCGGCCACGTCGAACTTGTGGATGAGCGCGCACAGCAGACGCGGCATCGTGCTCCCGAGCTTTTCCACGAACTCCGCCCGCCCGGTGATACGCGGCGACGGCGAGTCCGCGCCGATCACCCCGGCATTCCGCATTACGCCGACGATCTGCTTGTCCAGCTCGTCGCGGTCGGTGATGACGAGGATGCGGGCCGCGGGGTCGTGCTCCAGCAGCCACTTGGCGATCAGCACCATCACAATGCTCTTACCGCTGCCTTGGGTGTGCCAGATGACGCCGCCCTCGCGCCTGGCGATGCGCTCCTGTGCGGCCTTCACGCCGAAGAACTGGTGCGGCCGCGGCACTTTCTTCTGACCGGCGTCGAAGATGATGAAGTTGCGGATCAGGTCGAGCAGGCGGGCCTTGTTGCACAGCTGGGCGAGCGGCCGGTCGAGCAGCGCCCCGGCAGCGGGTGTCGCGCCGACAGGCGCCTCGTCCTTCCACTCCACGAAGAACTGCTCCGGCGTGCCGGTGGTGCCGTAGCGCAGCCCCTGCGAGTCGCTGCCCGCCAGCAGGAGCTGCACGGTGCTGAAGAAGCCCTTGTTGAAGATCTCTTCCTGGTTGGTGATGAGCTGGCGCACGCCGTCGGCCAGCTCCACCGAGCTGCGTTTGAGTTCGATCACCGCGATGGCGAGGCCGTTGAGATAGAGGACGAGGTCCGGCCGGCGTTCGGAGCCGCCGGTAAGCGTCACCTCCTCGGCCAGCGCGAAGTCGTTCCGCTCCGGGTGTTCCCAATCGATGAGCTGCACGTCCTCATGCGCCCGGCCCGCGGCGAGCTGGACTCTCACCGGGTAGCGCAGGAGCTCGTAGGTGCGGAGGTTTGCCTGATAGAGCGTGATGCCCGTCGAGTCGGCGGCGGTCTCGAGCTTCTGCAGCGCGGCGGAGATGTGCGCGGCGGAGTAGCCGCGGGCGGTCAGGTTGTCCCGCAGGAGCGCCGGCTCGATGGTGCGGTTGTTCTCGCGCTTGCTCCAGTCGCCGAGGTAGCGGTAGCCCAGGTGGTCGAGCCGAGCCGGATCGGTGAAGAGGGCGACGACGCGGTTCTGCGTCTTGCGCTCGGAGCGGGGCCGATCAGGCATGGGCGGCTCCTGCGGGCACGAGCCGCGTCTTGCCGGTGAGCAGCTCCTGCATCATCGCCTGCTTCAGGTCGCGGGTCTTGTCGCGGCGGGCTTCGAGCGCGGCCAGCTCGGCGTCCATGTCGGTGAGCACGACGGCGATGGCTGATTGTTCGGCGATAGAAGGGAGAGGGACAGGAATCGACCCAATGAGCTTGAGATTCAGTCCTCCCCGGCCACCGCCTCCAGACGAAAGATCTCGCAGTTCATCGTATCGCCTGTCGAGGTTGTAGAAGAGGTACCCGGGAACGAACGCTGGGCTTGGGAGGATCGCGGCGATCGACTGGTTCGTGCACAGCTCCACCATGTTGACCGCGGCGGTGCCTCTTGTTTTGCCCTGACCCGCGAGGCCAACTAGTACGCACTTCTTCGGAAGCACTGTTGCTGCAGAGTTGCGCAGGCCATCGTCCGTTATGTGTCGATTCCCGCGCTTGTTGACATGACGGTTCTCGAGATCGTCAAACGGGAATACTCGCGGTGCTCGCTCCAAGACCAGTCGATCACGCAAGCCAATCGCGGCACCTGGATGAGTCGTGACGCCC